>ERZ773100.13-NODE-13-length-144365-cov-6.089232_pt1 | contig 144365 bp, 138 predicted proteins | sample MGYA00511119_ERZ773100 | MGnify/ENA primary metagenome ERZ773100 (study PRJEB29015, sample SAMEA2738000) | human oral metagenome | biome: human oral; feature: human-associated habitat; material: dental | place: China | collected 2111 ...
TCATATAAATGCCCTTTCCTAACGGTCTCAACAAAATTTAATTAAATTTTAATCCGTATATTTTATTAATTTTCTATCTCATTTTAAAAAAATTTTTATTTATAATAATATTAGTATAAATTAAAGGAGAAATATAAGTAATGATATCAGTTAATGATTTTAAAACTGGTGTGACTATCGAAGTTGATGGTAACATCTGGAAAGTTATGGAATTCCAACACGTTAAACCTGGTAAAGGAGCTGCCTTTGTACGTTCTAAATTAAGAAATATGCGTACTGGAGCTGTTAACGATAAAACTTTCAGAGCTGGAGAAAAAGTTGCTAAGGCACAAATAAATAATCAAAAAATGTCTTATCTATATTCTACAGGTGAAGCATATGTATTTATGGACAATGCTACATATGAACAAATCGAAGTACCAGAAGCACAACTACAATATGAATTAAACTTCTTAAAAGAAAATATGGAAGTTTCAATCTTAATGTTTGGTGATGAAATTTTAGGAATCGATCTACCAACAACGGTAGAACTTGAAGTTACTGAAACAGAACCAGGTGTTAAAGGTGATACTGCACAAGGTGCTACTAAAGCAGCTACAGTAGAAACTGGATACACATTACAAGTACCTTTATTCGTAAAAGAGGGAGATGTATTAGTAATTAATACTTCTGAAGGTACTTATGTTTCAAGAGCATAAGATAAAATACATTAAAAGACTCTCTATTTTTTAGTAGAGAGTTTTCTTTTTAAGGAGATTTAAATGAAATATGTACTTCTACTTCGTGGAATAAATGTTGGTGGGAAAAATAAAGTAGCAATGAGTGATTTAAAGGATATGATTTCTAAACTAGGATACGAAAATGTTATAACATATATTAACAGCGGGAATATAATATTCGATGCTAATGATAATAAAGAAATTGTTAGGGTTAAGATATCGTATATGTTAGAGACTTTCCCTTTTTCTATAAATAAAGTAATACTGACACAAGAAGAATATTTGGATGAGATTTCTAATTTACCTGAATGGTGGTCAGAGGAACTTTTTAGAAGAGATGTCCTTTTTTATAGTGATAAAGTTGACTATTCTGTAATGAAAGAGCGAATAAAGATGATGCCATTAAATGACGAAATGGTTCACTTTGGAAAAAGAGCTGTCTTTTGGGGTAAATGCAATGAGAAAAACTATTTATCTACTTCATATCATAAATTACTTATGAAAGAGAGTTTTTATAAATCTATTACTATAAGGAATGCTAGAACATTTGAAAAAATTATAGAATTACTTAGTAAAAAATAATAGAAAGAAATCCTACAACTACAGTTGTAGGATTTCTTTCTATTTAAATTTCTTAATTGTTTTAATGTAAAGGAATATGCTGATAGCTATGATAAAGATATCTATTATTGGAGGAGTTACCCAAATAGCATTTAGCCCTAAAAACATAGGGAGTATAATCATTGCAGGAACAAAGATAACTATTTGTCTCATTATAACAAGATTACCTGCAGATTTGGCGTCTCCGATTGCTTGAAAGAAAGTTAGTGTCATAATCATAATACCATATCCTAAAAATACACTATAAAAAATTCTAAAGTATAAAATACCATTTATTAAAGTTGTATTTGATAGGCCAAATAAACTTAATAAGTTTTCTGTAAATAGCATGGTTGGTATCCAAAAAATAGCGGCTAAAAGAATAGAGGATAGGAGGAAAATTTTAAAAATATGTTTAACACGAATATATTCTTTTGCGCCAAAATTAGTTCCAATAGCTGGTTGTAATCCTTGACTCATGCCCCAAAGTGGTATGAATGAAAATGCCATAATTCTTAGAGTTGCTGCCATAATTGACCCAGCTTCATCTCCTCCATACCTAAATGCTTGACTATAAAGAATACTTTGTTGAATAATGGTTAAAACTTGCATAAGCATAGCTGATACACCAACAGCAAAAACCTCTTTGCTTATAGTTATTTCTTTTTTAATTTTTTCTATTTTTATAGTCTTGCTTTTATATTTAAAGTAGTAATATGTAACAAATGCTTGAACAATTTGAGCTAAAACAGTCGCTATTGCAGCACCTTCAATACCTCTGTCAATATTTCTCATAGCTATCATTAATAAAGGATCCAGAATAATATTAAGTCCAGCACCTAACGTCATTATAACCATGGCTTTTTTCATGAGACCTTCACCACGTAGAAGCATATTAGCAGACTGGGCAAAATTTACAAATAGAGAACCTGTAAAAATAATAGTTAAATATCTATTTGCTAAATCTAGTATTATTCCTTCAGCTCCTATAAGACTAAGTAATTTCTTAGAAAAAATAAAGCCTAATATAGTAATTATTAATGATAATATTAACACCCAAAATAATAAGTTGTTCATTATCTTCTTAAAAGTATCTTTATTATTTTCTCCAATTGCACGAGATAATATGGATGACGAACCCACTCCTATTAATGTAGCGACCCCAGTATTAAAATACGTGAACGGCATTGAAACACCGATAGCAGTCATTGCATCTTGTCCTAAAAGTTGGCCAGCAAATATTCCATCCATCAATGGATATAATCCTATAACCATCATCCCTATTATTGCTGGAACTGATAATTTAAGCATAATTTTAAATGGAGTTTCAGTAAGTAATTCTTTGCTATTTGTATTCATAATATTTTTCCCCTTAAGTTATTTTTATATATTTTTTTAGTAAAATCTCAATCATTTCTTCAAGGATATTTCGCTCATTTTTAAAATTTTTTCTAGCATCTAATAATTCACATCCTAAAAGAAAAGAATTTATTATATTGGTAAGAATATCAAACATATCATCAGAATAACAGATGGATTCATCAGCTTTTGATAAAATAGAGTTCAGTTTAATTTTTGATTCAGTTTTTAATTGTTCGTTAAGAGCTCTCAAAGGCTCGTTTTCTTTTATTTGCTTTAAAAACATAATATAAAGAGAAACAAATTCATTGTCAGCCAAGATTTTATCTACAATAATAGAAGAGAGTAGTTGAAGTGTAATTTTATTATTAGTCAGTTTTTGTATTATAGCAATTTCTCTAAGAGTATTGGCTTGTGTCATGATATCATGAAATATTTCTGTTGTATTTTTATAATGATGGTATAAACCACCAATAGACATGTCTGTAGCAGTTACAATATCCTGCATTGTAGTATTTTCAAACCCTTTTTTTAAAAATACATTTTTTGATATATCTTGAATTATTTTTTTTCTTTCTTCTTTTTTTAATCTTTTTTTAACCATAGAATTCACCTCGCTAATTACCGAGTCAACCCTCGGTAATTTTATAATAGCATTTTTAAAAACTTTTTTCAAGGTTATAAAAAGCATATAAAAAATCTTAAAAAAATAATTTTTTATTTTTGTAACCTAATATTATTTGTAAAATCAATATAAAACTAATATCTTTACTTACTCTATTTATCAGTGTTATAATAAATCAATGAGATTATGAGGAGAGAGTCATGAAAGTAGATAAATTATTAATTCACCTAGTTTTAATTGTATATTTTATAATAACAATTTTTTTAAGTACATATTCTTATAAACTTCTTATTGTATTTTTAGGAATAAGTGTTTTAATATTTTTTATTACTAAATTACGATTTGAACCATTTCTTTCAATATTGATAGTGGCATTTATTTTGGGATTATTGTTAGGATTATCTCCTACTAATTTGATTGATTCGATAGAGAAGGGGACCGGGACATTATTAGGTCATTTATCTTTAATATTAGCTTTAGGAGCAATGTTTGGAAAAATTTTAGAAGAACTAGGGGCAGTTGATATAGCATCAAAAAAATTAATTAATTTATTTGGTGTAAGTAAAATTCAATTAGGTTTATTAGTTGCGGGTATGTGCATTAGTTTTTCATTGTTTTTTGATGTAGCTTTTATTTTGGTTATACCAATAATCTTATCTGTTGCTCGTGAATTAGAATTAAATAAACTGTATCTAGCTCTTCCAACAAGTATTGGAGTTCTTACTGTTCACGCTCTATTTCCACCACATCCAAGTCCAAGTATTATAGTAAGAACTTTTAATTTGAATATGGGGGAAGTCTTTTTATATGGTCTTATAGTAGCAATTCCAACAGCGATTATTGGAGGAATACTGCTAACTAATTCGAAATTAATAGATATAAAACCAAAGAAAAAAACGAAATTTATAGATAAAGCCTTATTCGAAATAAAAAATACAACAATTAGTCCTATATCTTCAATATTATTGATTTTGCTACCAGTTATTTTAATAACTCTACCAACGATATTGTTAAATATACCTAATGTATCACCAAATACAATAGCTTTTTTGACCGTTATTAGTAATCCTGTGACAGCATTGTTGATAAGTTTAGTAGTAGCAATTGCTATATTAATGAAATCTAGAGATAAAGAAATCTTTGAGATAACCCCTATATTAAGTTCATCTATCAAGAATATTGCTGTGGTACTTTTGATTAACGGTGCAGCTGGTGGGTTAAAGCAAGTTTTAGTTGATTCAAAAATAACTGACGAAATTGTTGCTCTTACAAGTAATTTAAACCTATCGCCTTTAGTTATAAGTTTTGTAATAGCTGCAGTTCTTAGAATAGCTTTAGGTAGTGCTACTGTCGCTGCTATAACGACATTAGCAATTGCAGAACCTTTTATTTCAGCTGTTCCATATTCTCCAACATTTATTATGCTAAGCATAACTGCTGGAAGTATATTTTGCTCACATGTAAATGATCCCGGCTTTTGGTTATTTAAGCAATACTTGAATCTTGATTTTAAAACTACGTTTAAGACATGGACACTAGGTACCTCTGTGGCATCTTTAATAGCATTTTGCATTATTTTAATTATGACATCGCTTATTTAAAGATTTTCTAACTTTATTAGCTTTTTTGCTTGATATTTATGTTAAGGTATGTTATATTATAACTTGTGTATGTAGTAAATGTTATGAATAAACTATTTCCAAAAGGAGGATTAATTCATGGCAAAAGTTTGTTACGTTACTGGACGTAAAGCTCGTTCAGGAAATACTCGTTCACACGCGATGAACGCAACTAAAAGAAAATTCAAAGCTAATCTACAAAAAGTAACAATTTTAGTAGACGGACAACCTAAAAAAGTTTGGGTTTCTGCTAGAGCTTTAAAATCTGGAAAAGTTGAGCGTGTATAATTAAAAGCGATGAACTTTAAACTATCTAAGTTTTACTTAGGTAGTTTTTTACTTTATCTTATGGTTTTAAATTATAAAATAGAGACTTTATAAATATTCTATCTAAATTTTATAAAAATTCTTGAAAAGTTATTTGAAAGTGATTAAAAATGGGTAATTTTTAGTAAAAAAAGAAAATTAGACGTTTAAACGGCTTCTGAGCGTTTTGTTTTGAATTTTGAATAATTATACCAAAAATTATTTTAAGCGTCTTATATTTGATTTTATGAGTTGTTTTTTCTTGATATTTTAAAAATCTATGCTGAAAAATAAAATTTAAGTGATAAGTACTAAGTTATATAAAAAATTTGCAAGTGGAGTATATATCTGAACGAAATACTCGATTAGAAAATTTAAAATTAATAAGTGTAGTATTAACAATTAGTTAAAATAAGTTTTCTAAAATCAATAATTAAAAAATTACAAAATTTTTAAAAGAGGAGTTAAAATTAAAATTAAATGTTATTAAATAAATTTATTTTATTTGAAAGAGAAGCTTGTATATGATATAATATATTTGTTCGCATAATACATATTATATGTATAAATAATAAATAGAGGAGAATACTGTAATGGCGATGAATCAACGAGATTATTACAAACAAAAAATAAATAAACTTCTTCCAGAATTCCCAGAATATATTGAAGATTTTGTAGACACTCATTATGATAATTTGTCTCCATTAACATTACATAGATACTTAGAAACATATAAAAACTTTTTGACTTGGACTATTCAAGAAACAATTTCAAGTGCTGAAAATATTAAAGATGTTAAGCTTTCTACTCTGGAAAATATAACTAAAAAAGAAATGGAAAGTTATTTTAAAAATCTTTCACGAGAAGAAGTTAATGGTAAATATAGATCACAAACTACGATAAACAATTATAAAGCTGCTATGCGTTCACTATATAAATTTTTAACTGTTACTAGTGAAACTGAGCAAGGCCACGCTTATTTTGAACGTAATGTAATGCTAAAAATTCCCATCAGTCGTGTAAAAGAAACATTATCTTCACGTTCTAAAAAAATATCAGAAAAAATATTCTTTGATTCTCAAGATGAGGAGTTTTTAAACTTTGTTGAAAGTGAATATGAACAAAGTTTATCTAAACATGCCAAAACGTTTTTCTTGAGAGACAAGGCTCGCGATCTTGCAATACTCACCCTCTTTTTAAAAAGTGGTATTCGGGTTAATGAACTTGCGAATTTAAAAGTAAAGGATATTGATTTTCGTAACAGTGAAATAAATGTAATTCGTAAAGGAAACAAAGTTGATACCGTTATTATAACAAAATCTGCACTAGAGAGAATCAGTGAGTATTTTCAATCACTTCCCTTCTCATTAAAGCGCGAGGATTTTGTCTTTGTTACCAAAAATAAAACAGGATTATCAATTCGTGCTATTCAAAAACTTGTTATGAAGTATACAGATGCGTTTAATGTACCTATGTCACCCCATAAATTACGTCATAGCTATGGTACAAAACTTGCCCTTAAAACTAATGGTAATATTCCGATTATTATGACTCAAATGGGACATTCGAACAGCGATACATCAATGCTATATATAAATGAGTCTAAGAAAATTATTAAACAGTCTATTGATAAATTAGATGATTAAAAGATATACTTTACATATTTTCAATTATGTAAAGTATATCTTTTTTTAAAAAAAGTTAGGATAGAAAAAGTATATCTATCACTAACTTTTCAAATAATTATTTAAATACATGAATTGAATTTTTAAAATATTCTATTCCTGAAAGAATAGTTAATATTACTGAAATCCATAATAAAATATAATCTAGTTCAAAATGCCACATATTAAATACTGGATTACCTAATAAAATTAATATAATTGCAACCAACTGACTAATAGTCTTTAATTTTCCTAAAATACCTGCAGGGATTACCTCTCCCTTTTCTACAGCAAGTAGTCTAAGCCCTGTAACTGCAAATTCTCTTGCTATTACTATAACGACCATCCAGCTATGCATCATACCTAGTTCAACCATTACAATAAAAGCACTTCCCACTAAAAGTTTATCAGCAAGTGGATCTAAAAATTTGCCCATATTTGTTATTAAATTATATTTTCTCGCAAGATAGCCATCAATGAAATCAGTAACTGATGCAAAAATAAAAATAACAGCAGCTATAAATATATTTATTTTCATCGGACGACTGTTTAATATTGTTATTGTACTATCTCCCATATCAAATAATAAAAAGAAAATAAATACAGGAATTAGAATTGTTCTTAATAAGGTTATTCTATTTGGTAAATTCATTTGTAAATAAAAACCCTTCTATAATTTTTATAACTATGATACATTAATTATATCATAAAGTATGTGAGTGAACAATATAAAGTTTAGACAGATAATGAATAGTCCTTCATTTAAGTTTACATATTTAAAAGTATGAAAACTTAAATGTTGTCTTCGGCAAATTCTTTTTCTAGAAATACTTTTCTTGGTTTACTTCCATCCACTGGCCCTATATAGCCATCTTCTTCTAACATATCTATAATTCTAGCAGCACGATTGTAGCCTATTTTGAACCTTCTTTGTAGCAGTGAAGCAGATGCTTTTTGAGTTTTAGCTATAAACAGTAAAACTTCTTTATACAATGGATCTACTTCTTCAGTTGAAAAATCCCCACTTTGTGAACTAACTTCACTTGGAGTCATATTAGGATCGTACTGTGCTTCTGATTGACTTTTAACAAAGTCTACTACCTTTTCTACTTCCTCATCAGAAAGGAATGCGCCTTGAATACGTAATGGTTTGCTTGAATCTGCAGATAAATACAGCATATCTCCTTTTCCTAGTAATGTTTCAGCGCCTGATTTATCTAATATCGTTCTTGAATCTACACTTGAACTTACTGCAAATGCAATACGTGATGGAATATTTGTTTTTATTACACCAGTTATAACATCAACAGATGGTCTTTGTGTAGCTATAATCATGTGAATACCTGCTGCACGAGCTTTTTGAGCAATACGAGCAATAGATTCTTCTACCTCTTTAGAAGAGACCATCATTAAATCTGCGAGCTCATCAATTATGACAACAATATAAGGTAATTCTTTATAATCTGGATCTTGTGCTGCAATCTTATTGAATCCTTCTATATTTCTAACTCTAGCTCGAGCAAATTCACGATATCTATTTTCCATTTCCAGTACTACTTTATGAAGAACATCAGCAGCTTTAAGAGGATCTGTAACAACGGATGTTAGTAAGTGCGGAATACCATCATATATAGAAAGTTCAACCATTTTCGGATCTATCATGATTAGTTTAACTTTATCAGGTTTATTTTTAAGCAAAATACTTGTTATGATTGTGTTTACACAAACAGATTTACCGCTACCTGTAGAACCTGCAATTAGTAAGTGAGGTGTTTTATCAATTCTTGTAAAAATAGCTTCTCCTGCTACATCTTTTCCTAATGCCACAGATAATGGTGAATTATCTTTATCATTGACAAACACTTCTTTCATCGAAACAAGTTCATTTACTTTATTTGGAATTTCAATTCCAATTAGCGATTTACCAGGTATAGGAGCTTCAATTCTGACATCTTTAGCAGCAAGGTTTAATGCTATATCATTGCTTAAGTTTACTATTTTACTCACTTTGGTTCCTGGAGTTGGCAATATTTGAAATTGCGTTATTGATGGACCGACTATAGCTTTTACTATTTTTACTTCTATTCCAAAATTATTTAATGTGCTTTGCAATATTTTTGATTTTTCTACAATATCATTTTTAGTTATTGTTTGTTTTTTTGTTGGATTTTTTAATAAAGTTATAGGTGGTAATTTATAGCTATCATAAGAAGTATCTTGATTGTCATCAAAGTTAGCGGACTTCTTAGAACTGTCGTGCGTGTTTTTAGCTAGTTTTTTTGTTTTTTTCTGTTCATCTGCAACATCGTTAGTATCTTCTTTAAACTCACGAATATCAACAATTAAATCTTTTTCTTTTATATCATTATAACGTTGTTCATTAGAATTTTCATCATTACCATTAAATTCAAAGTCCTCGTTATAGATATCCTCTTCACGATTATCTTCATAAACATTTTTGTCAAAGGAATTAGTTATATGATACTTAATTTTTAAAATAAAAGTACGATGATTTATATTTAAATATAAAAACATAAGAGTTATAATTGCTGATATAACAACCAATAGTGAACCATAATATGATAATAGATAAATTAGTAATTTCACAGGGTAATATGCAATTAATCCTCCCCCATAATTAACTACATTGTTATTATAGATGCTTGCAAAACTTATATAATCTAAATTTTTGCTACCAATCAAAATTAATTGGAATAAAAAGTCTATAAATAATAAACAACTAGCAACTATTATTGGAGAATTCAATTTTTTATTCATTATATAGTAAATAGGTGCAGCGATAAGCATCAAATATATAATATAACTAAAATTTCCGAATAAGTACTTAAATAATGAATCAAAAAATCTTCCTATAACCCCCATTTGAAGAATAGAAAAAATAACAATGATGATTGCTACAACAAAAAATATCGCATGATAAGCTTCTTTAGTTAATTTAGGAAGCGATTTTTTATTTATACTTTTTTTTGTTTTTGATTTACTTTTAGCTTTTGTTTTCTTTTTTGTACTCAATGTGTTCTCCTTTCTACTAATCTTCTACTATAATAGCCTCAGTTGGGCAATTTTTATATGCGTCTAGCACTAAACTTCTAAACTCTTCATCTATCTCTTCAGTCATTTCATTATTATCAATATGACAATATGCTATCCCATCTTCATCATAATCATATATATCAGGACAAATTGCATTACAATTTCCGCAAGCTATACAATTATCTCTCACTACTTTAGTTTTCATTGTCTTGCTCTTTTAAAAATTTTGCAAATTTTTCTAAAGATTTTTTACGATGACTTATTGCATTTTTTTCATCAGAAGAGATTTCAGCGAATGTTTTATTTAATTCAGGTACATAAAATATGGGATCATAACCAAAACCATTAGTTCCACGCTTTTCAAAGATAATTTCTCCTTCACATTCACCTCTAAATGTAAATTCATCGCCTTCAGGCGTAACCATAGCGATAACCGAAACAAATTTAGCTTTTGATTGTTCACCTGCTAATTCAGTAAGTACTTTTTCAATATTTTTTTCATCTGTCTGTTCTGGAGAATAACGAGCTGAATAAACACCCGGACGACCATTTAACTTATCTACACTGAGACCACTATCATCTGCAATAGCTGCTTTCCCAGAATATTTCGCTATAGTTCGAGCTTTGATTAGTGCATTTTCTTCAAAACTATCACCATCTTCTATAATATCTTCAGTAAAATTGACTTCTTTCAATGTTAAAATATTATAATCAGTTAAAATTTGTTTAATTTCTTTTACTTTATGAGCATTATTTGATGCTAATATTAAATTTTTCATAATTCTTACTTTTTTACTCCTATATATCTACTACTTCAGCTTTAATAGTATGTTTTAACCATTTAGATGCTATATTATTAAAATGTTCACTTTCTTTTGAAATAAAAAATTTATGATCAGTTTTATTAAGTTTTTTCTGAAGTAATTTTGCATAACCTAATACGGTACTCACATCACGCGCAGCTTCATATCCTGACGATATGACTTTTATATTGTTTCCATAATATTCTTCAATATCTTTTTTTAAAATTGGATAGTGAGTACAACCTAATACAACTGTGTCTATATCTAATAATTTTGTATCAAATAATACGTCTTTAAGAAGCTTTTGTGTAGCACCTTCTACTAGATTACCTTCGGCTTCTATAAAAGGGCAAAAAGTTGGGCATGATTTATCATAAACAACTATATCAGAATTAATATTTTTTATTTCTTTATCGTAAACTTTAGAATCTGCTGTAAACTGCGTTCCTAGTACTAAAACATTATTGTTTTCTGTTGCCTGTATCGCACGTCTTGCTCCTGGCTGAACAACCCCTATTATCGGCAAGTTATATCTATCTTGTAAATATTCTAAAGCTGCTGCAGTGGCAGTATTACAAGCAAGAACAATCATTTTAACTCCTTGGTTAATTAGAAATTCAACAGCTTTTTCTGTGTTTTTTATAATTTCATCTTTGGTTTTATCACCATAAGGACAGTTCTTTACATCTCCAAAATAATATATAGTTTCATTTGGAAGTTGTCGCATAATTTCTCTAGCAACGGTTAATCCCCCCACTCCACTATCGAATACGCCTATAGCATTTTTCATTTAAATCCTCTTTCTATTTAGAACTTAACATTTCTTCAAGATCCATTATTTTTTTATATGATTTAGTTTCGATTCCTATATATTCTTTAAATAAAAGATTATAGAAAGAAAAAAGTTTGATTAAATCTTTGTTACTTAACTCTAAACCTTCTAAAAAATCTATATTTTTTGTACTTATATAATATGTTAGCTTGACAAGATTATCATTAATACCAAAAACACTATAATCGATATTAAATTTATCAACAAAACTGTTTTTTAAAAAACTATAACCTACATACTCATAGTCTGTCTTTTGATATTTAAATATAAAGCCGTGATCTTTTAATATTTGCATAAAAAAATAACAACATACTATTTTTTCGCTTACATCATTATTAATTGAGGTTAAGGCAAGTTTTAATAATTTATATAAATTAAATGAGGAATCAATACCATAATTAAGACATTCTAGCATATTAGCAACATAGCTGTTTTTCAGTACATCATAGACTATATTTTGGTATGTGTTTTCTATTTCTAAATTAGTTATTTTATTCATACCACTTGTAGAGAAAAAGTTAATAGTAACTTCACTTGCTGTACTAACTTTAACTTTTTTTTTGCTTTTATGCACATTTTCATAAAAAAAACTTTCTATTTTTCCATGTTCAGTAAGAACATGAAGTATTTCATGATAATCACGATATCTTATTTTTTTTATGATTATACCTTTGATAAAATTTCTATTAGTCGAAGACATCATCTCTGTAACCTAAATCACGAATTTGGTTTGGTTTAGATCGCCAATTATCGATTACTTTTACCCAAAGTTCAAGAAATACTTTTTCTCCCAATAAGACTTCAATATCTTTTCGTGCTCGTGTTCCAATTTCTCTAATCATCTTCCCTTGTTTTCCGATAATCATACCTTTTTGAGATTTTCTCTCTACAACAATTGTGGCTATAATATTTTTCTTTTTGCCATCTTGTTTTTCTATTTTATCTATAATCACGGCAATAGAATGTGGTATTTCTTGATTGGTAAGTTGTAGAACTTTTTCTCTAATAAATTCAGAAATTACAAAGTACTCTGGCGAATCAGTAATAACATCATCTGGATACATTTTATAGCTTAATTGCAGGTATTTTTTAGTCACATTTAATAAATTATCTACATTAATAGATTTTAACGCTGAAATAGGAACGATTTCTACGAAGTCATATAAATCTTTATAAAATGATATAATTTCAATCAATTTTTCTGGGCTAATTAAATCTATTTTATTAATTAATAAAAATGTTGGCACATTTAATTCTTTAACGATATTAATTAAATGTTGATCCCCTGGACCAAATTTTTCTCCTGCATTGATTATTAGATAAACTATTTCAGATTCTTGTATAGCACTACTAGCAAGCTTCATCATATAATCACCTAAACGATGTTTAGGTTTATGTATTCCTGGTGTATCAATAAAGACGATTTGTGAATCTTGGTCGGTATATACTCCATTTATTATGTTACGTGTAGTTTGAGGTTTATCAGACATTATTGCAATTTTTTGTTTTAATATATTATTTAGCAATGTAGACTTTCCTGCATTAGGTCTACCAATAATAGTGACAAACCCTGTTTTTATTTGTTCATCAAACATAATTATCTCCTTAATCCAAATTCTTCAAGAATGGCTTCTTGTTTATCAAACATCTCTTTTTCATCTTCTTCATTCATATGATCATAACCTAATAAATGTAAAAAGCCATGAACTGCTAAAAATCCAATTTCACGATTAAAGCTATGATTATATTCTTGTGCTTGTTCACGAGCAATATCAACACATATTATTATGTCCCCAATAGAATTAAATTCATCTTCTAATCCTATAATATGAACTTCATCTTCTATTTCGTCGTTTAAAGCAAACGATATAACATCTGTAGGTACATCCTTACCTCTGTAATCACGATTTATCTCTTGAATTTCTTCTTTACTTACAAAAGATAAAGACATTTCGGTGATTTCAGTATTAATATTTTCATGTTTCGCAGCACATTTTAAAAGTTCTACCAACATATCTTTCGTAGTATCTTCAATCAAATTGTTGTCATCAATAATATCAACAAAAGTCATAATTATCTCCTTGTTTTTCAAGTTTATAGGGGATCGTCTAAATAGACTACCCCTATTACTTAATTTAATTCGCTAAAATTTTGTTGCCTAAGTGCTTCATATATTATTAAAGCAGCAGTATTAGATAAGTTAAGTGAACGAACGTTTTCGCTCATAGGGATACGAAGAGCCTGTTCACTATATTTTTCTCTAAATTCTTTAGGTAATCCTTTAGTTTCTCTTCCAAAAATAAAATAGATTTCTTCATCGTTTTTATTAGAAAAGTCAAAATCAGAATAAGTTTTTTGTCCAAATTTAGTTATTAAATAATAGTTTTTATCGCTAGTTGCTTCCAAAAACTCATCAAAACTATCCCAAACTGTTAGGTCTAGATGTTCCCAATAATCCAAACCAGCTCGTTTAACGTGTTTATCATCGATAGAAAAACCTAATGGCCTTATTAAATGCAACCTTGTATTTGTACCTACACAAGTACGTGCAATATTCCCTGTATTTGCAGGAATTTCTGGTTGAAATAAAACTATATTATTCATATTACATTAGAATGGAAGTTTGCCACCAAACATTCTCCCAAGACCCTTTCTCTTAGATTTATCATTCATTAAACCACCAAATTGTTTCATCATTTTACGCATTTCTTCAAACTGCTTAATAAGTTTATGAACTTCACTAATTGGGCGTCCACTACCAGCAGCAATACGCTTACGACGTGGTACATTTATAATATCAGGATTTTGACGTTCTTCAATAGTCATAGATTTGATGATAGCTTCAACATAAACAAATTGTTTTTCATCTACAGCATCCAAATTCATGTTTTTCACTTTTCCCATTCCAGGAATCATTCCAAGAATATCTTTAAAGCTACCTAATTTTTTCACCTGCTCTAGTTGTGATAAGAAGTCTTCAAATGTAAAACTTTGGTTAAGTAACTTTTCTTGCATTTTTTTCGCTTCATCTTCATCGATATTAGCTTGAGCTTTTTCAATCAGCGTAAGAACATCTCCCATACCTAAAATACGTGATGCCATACGTTCTGGGTGGAATAACTCAAGGTCATTCATTTTCTCACCCATACCTACTAACTTAATAGGTTTTCCAGTAATTGATTTAATAGACAATGCTGCTCCACCACGAGTATCACCATCAAGTTTTGTAAGAACAAGACCTGTAATATCCAACTGTTCATCGAATGATGTTGCGATATTGACAGCTTCTTGCCCTATCATTGCATCCACAACAAGTAGAATTTCATCTGGATTTACTGCTGATTTTATATCTTTCAATTCATCCATAAGCAGTTCATCGATATGAAGACGCCCTGCAGTATCTATAATAACATAATTATAGTAATGTTCTCGAGCGAATTCTAGACCTTCTTTAACAATGTCAACTGGATCTTTGTCAACGTAAAATACTTCTATGTCTAATTGTTTTCCAAGAGTTTTAAGTTGTTGAACAGCAGCAGGACGATAAACATCGGCTGCAATAAGAAGCGGTTTTTTCTTCATAGTTTTTTTAACTTTAAGTGCAAGTTTCCCTGCAGTAGTAGTTTTCCCTGCACCTTGAAGTCCAACCATCATAGTTGTTGTAATTTTCCCACCTTGGTTAAGTTCAACATTAGTACCACCAAGTAATTCTACCAACTCTTCATTAACAATCTTGACAATTTGTTGAGCAGGAGTTAGTGATTTCATAACTTCTGTACCTACTGCACGTTCACTTATTTTTTTAACAAAGTCTTTTACTACTTTAAAATTAACATCGGCTTCTAATAACGCAAGACGAACTTCTCGCATCATTTCTTTAACATCAGCTTCAGATACCTTTCCTTTTCCTGTTAATTTTGCAATAGTATTTTGCAATCTTTCTGATAAATTTTCAAATGCCATACAACACTCTCCTAGTTTTCTAATTTACTTAACTGCTCAATGTAATCTAATATTTCTTCATTATCAGTTAATTTTCTAATTTCATTTAATATAAATAACCTTTCATTATTTAATTTAATTAAATTTAATTTTTCTTCAAATTGTTCTAATTCTATTATTGTTCTTTTAATATTATTAGAAACTGCTTGTTTTGATATCTCATAATTTTCCGAAATCTCTGTAAGAGATAAGTCATTAAAAAAGTAATCATTCAAGTACTGTTTTTGTTTTTGACTTAATAATTCAGAGTAAAAGTCATAAAGTTGTGAAACTTTTATAATCTGTTCTATTTCCACAATCTTCCTCCAGTAAAATATAAATCTATATCTTTATATTATACGATAAAACCGCGTTTTTTTCAAACTTTTGAGGTGTTTTATTGTGTGAAAAAGGCGAAACTAATTTATTAGCTCGCCTTTTTTTGTTATTCAGTTAGATATAATCTTGAGCAAAATTGTCAATAGTTATCGTTATTTTTTCAGTAGAAAAACTATCTGCAAAATAATTGTTTATATATTTTAAAAGTGGATACAGTTGTTTATACTCATCCTCTTGATATTTTACAGCTACATTATATTTATATTCATTATTTATTTTATAAAATACATTTCTATTTGGACCTAAGATATCTAAAGTTTTATTTTTTTCTCTTAAAAAATTGTAAATAGTCTTTGCGGCATATTCGACTTTTTTTTCATCGTACCCTTTAATAGTAATAAATGATATTTTACAAAAAGGTGGATAATTTATAAGTTTCCGTCTATTTACTTCATATTTATAAAAATCTAAATAACTTTGCTTGATAGCGTAATCTATGATATTGCTTGATATATTAGTTTGGAAGACCACTTCTCCTTCTTTATTGCTTCTTCCTGCTCGACCTGCTGTTTGCACCAATAATTGAAAGAGTTTTTCGTTTGCTTTAAAGCTTGGAATAGCCATAAGACCGTCAATAGATAAGACTCCTACTAAAGTAATATTAGGGAAATCTAATCCCTTAGAAATCATTTGTGTTCCTAGTAATAAATCTGCTTTATGTTCTTTGAAATTTGTTAGTAGTTTTTCATACGAACCTTTTCTGGTTGTTGTATCTGAATCCATACGTATTATTCTTAATTCAGGAATTTTTTCTAGTAAGTACTCTTCTACTTTTTGAATGCCAAAATTCCCAGCAACCAGTTCTGGATTAGAGCAACATTTTTTTATATTTGAAATTTTCTCATGGTACCCACAAAAATGACAATGTAGTGAATTATCGTATTTATGATAATTTAAGCTTATATCGCAGTTAGGACATTTGTATAGATGTCCGCATAAGTAACAGCGAATAAAATTGGTATATCCACGTTTGTTAATAAGTAATAAAATTTGCTCTTTTGCGTCTAGCTTTTCACGTATTTTTTCTAATAATTTTGGAGAAATAACTTCCTCTTTGTTATCGTTATGAATAACAGAAATTTTTGGTAACTTATTATTAAATCTATGAGAAAGTGTTAGTATATTATCGACATTTTTTTGTTTAAAGTTGTAATACAAATCAATAGATGGAGTCGCACTAGCATAAATTACACTGCATTTATTGTATACCCCACGCTTTTTAGCTATATCTTTTGCATCATATCTAGGAGAATCTGTTTGTTTATAACTATTTTCATGTTCTTCATCAATAATAATTAAACCAAGATTTTGAAAAGGGGCAAAAATCGCTGAACGTGTTCCTAAACAAATTTTAACCTTCCCATCACGAATTTTTTTCCACTCGTAGTATTTCTCGCGTGTTGACAAACGCGAATGTAATACGGCGATATTATCTCCGAAGATACCTCTGAATTTTTTTTCTATTTGAGGTGTTAAAATTATTTCTGGGACAAGTACTATAGCTTCTTTATTTTGCATCAAAATATTCTCAACTAATCTAATATATATCTCTGTTTTACCTGATCCAGTAACACCATGTAATAAATACTCATTAAATTTTTTTCCACTAAAATTTCGGGAAATTTTATCATATACATCTTTTTGATAAATACTAAGATTGTTTGTATTAGCCATTATTGAAGAATTAATATGTAATTCTTCATCTTCTTCTATTACGGTTAATGTGCTACTATCTATTAATTTTTTTATGACACTAGTCCCTATATTAAGCTTTTGTTTAACATCAGATATCTTAATTTTATTATGCGTTAAAAGATAATCGATTAGAATTTTCTGTTTAGTAGTTAATTTCTTATTTTTAAAATCATTTAAAACTAAATAACGTTCAGTAGTTTTATTATTTCTTTCTTTAATTTTACTTATTAGTCTTATTGCCTTTAATGATATTAAGTAGCCTATTTGCTCAACAGTAAAAATTTTTTCAAATTTTTTCTTTTCAATTAAATCTTCGGCATTGAAATATTTTTTGTAATCCAAGAGCAAAGTTTTATTTCCATCTAATAACTCATAGTATTCAATATATTTATTTTTAAAAATAGTTGGTATCATAGTTTCCAACACTTGTATTCTTGTACAAAAAAGTTCTTCTGCCATAATTTTAGATAACAACAACATCTCTTTAGTAAAAACTGGAAAGTTATCTTTCAATTTTTTAATATATTTAAACTTTGATAAATCTGCATTTCCTGTGTATGTTTCAAATATATTTGTTACATATCCTTGTACTATTCTTGTTCCGAACGGTACTTCAACTCGATAGCCTACTATATCTTCATTTTCAAATTCTTTTGGAATTATATAATAAAAACTTTGATTAACATTATGATTATTTACATCAACTATAATCTCTGCGTACATTTATTATCCTCCTTTCTTAATTTGAAAATTTTATTTTATATTGACTATATTATAGTATCTAATAATTCCTTTGCTATATTTTCTTTGGTAGTTTTCTCTACTTTTTTGATATTTCCATTTTTCGCGATAATATAAACTTCATTATCATCACTACCAAAACCAATGCCTTGCATAGAAATATCATTGGCAACTATATAATCTAAATTCTTCTTCTTAATCTTTTCTTTAGCATAATCTAATAAATCGTTTGTTTCAGCAGCAAAGCCTACAACTATTTGATTTTCTTTTTTGTGTTCTCCGACATATTTCAAAATATCTGGCGTACGCTTAAATTGAATTGCTAGATCATCAGTTTGTTTTTTCACTTTTTTATCAAAAACTTCTACAGGTGTGTAATCCGAAACAGCTGCGGCTTTTATTATAATATCACAGTCTTTATAATTTTCTTTAACTACTTCATACATATCCTGTGTGCTAACAATTTTTTTAACTTTTATGTTTTCGTGACTTTCTTTTATTCCTACTCCGGTTACTAAAATTACTTCGCCTCCACGTTTTGCTACTTCATTTGCTATTGCTATTCCCATTTTTCCACTTGATGGATTAGTTAAACATCTAAATGGATCTATAAATTCTTTTGTAGGACCAGCTGTAATTAGAACTCTTTTCCCTAAAAGCTCTTTCTTATCATTATTAAACAGCTCTGTTAGTATTTTTTCAGTTTGAGGGAATTTCCCTTGGCCTATATCTCCGCAAGCAAGCAAACCACTGTCGGGTTCTATAAAATTGAAGCCTAATTTAGAAAGCTTAGCAATATTTTCTTGAATAATCGGATTTTCGTACATTGCTGTATTCATAGCAGGAACAATATATACTTTGGAAAAATCTTTTACTGCCAGCATAAGTGATGTAGCTAAATCATCAGCAATACCATTTGCAAATTTAGAAAGGATATTAGCTGTCGTAGGTGCGACTATTATTTTATCAGCCCATTTTACCAGGTCTATATGCTGAATCTCATTCTCATTTAATTCTGTAAAAGTATCAGTATATACTCTATTTTTTGTTAAAGTTTGAAATGGCAATTCTGTTACAAATTTTTGTGCATTACTAGTTAAAACAACTTTAACATTATGCCCTTTTTTTACTAAGGAACTAGATAAATCAATAGCTTTATATGCAGCTATTCCCCCTGAAACGATTTGTAATATGTTCATCTTATACTATCTCCTTATAATACGTTAATAGTTTTCATTCTCTTTATTATTTGGACCGAACACAGCAATTTCCAATTTAGACAATCTCTTTAATATATCCAGATTTGTCACTTGGTTAGGTTTTTCATCCTTTGTAACATTTTTTAAAGCATCAATTTTTATTTTTAGATTTTGATTCTCTATTTCTAGCTCTTTAATACGAGTTAATAGTTTATCTAATTTCATATAATCTTCGATAATTAAATCTAAATAATCATTAACATCGTCTTCGCTATATCCCTTTACCCTACTCTTTTTAAATTCTTTTTCATAAATATTTTTTGCTGTTAAATTCAATTCAACACTCATGTCATAACTCCTTTATTTAAATTCACTAAAATATGATACACAACTTGTCAAATACAAAGGTGCCGTTTCGGCCCTTAATATTCTTTTACCTAAGCTTATAACATCAAACTCAGATGAAGTTAAAGTATTTATTTCTTTTTCTGATAAACCACCTTCGCTGCCGAACACTGCTATAACTGATTTATTCTCTAACGGCCCATTTAAAAGTTTTTTTAAATTATAGTTATCTTCATTTATTGATTCTTTTTCATAAGCTACCATTTTATAGTCTAGCGATTTAGAATATTCTATAAGCTTTTCGAAACAATCTATATATGTAATATCAGGTATAAGATTACGTTTTGATTGTTCTGCTGCCTCTTTAATTATTTTTTGCCAACGATTTAATTTAGATTCAACTTTTTCTTTTTTAATTTTCGCAATATTTCTTTCAGAATTAAATAATACTATGCTACTAACACCTAATTCAGTTAATTTTTGTATTAAATACTCTGTCTTATCGTTTTTTAATGGCGGAATTGCAATTGTAATCTTTATAGGTAACTCATTACTCCCCCTTACTTCTTCATAAGGTTTAACAATAACACTTTCTATGTTGTCGTTTATGATACTACAAATATATTTGATTTCATCATTAAAAACAACATAAATTTTATCATTTATTTTTTTTCTCATAATTCTAACAATATGATTACTATCGTCTTTGGATAGGTTGTATGTAGAGTTTATATCAAATTTATCATTAACGAAATACTGTTGCATAAAGTCTCCTAAAATATTATTTTCATATATAATTTTACCTTATTCTTTTAAGTAAAGCAATAGCTAGTACTTTTGGGTAAACTAAAAAGAGGTTACTTAAGTAACCTCTTTTTAAATTAACTTCCGCTCGGAATATATCCTTCTATATGCTCCTTAGCTAAGTTTTCATGTTCTTCATAAGTTTTAGAAAAATATGCTTTCCCATCTTTTGAAGCGTGTAAGAAATATAAATAATCTGTAGTTTCCACGTTATTTAACGCCTCGTAAGAAGCAATACCTACTGAAGAAATAGGCCCAGGAGGTAGTCCTACTGTTGTATATGTATTATATGGTGATTGCAGAGATAGTTCTCTTTGTGTAGGTGCACCTGTTAATTTATCAGCTGCATAATTAGCTGACGGATCAGTTTGTAGTTTCATCCCTTTTGCTAAACGATTAAAGAATACACTGGCGATAAGTTTATTTTCATCTGTTTTTGTTGATTCTTTTTCTAAAATACTTGCCATTGTAATGTAGTCATGAATAGAAATTTTTACTTTTTCATTATTAATTATCCATTCTCCATTATTTTTTTTGAACAATGGAACGACTCTTTCATTAGTAGCTTTAACCATTTTTGTAATTAATGATTCTACAGTTTCATTTTCTTCTATGTTGTAAATTGCTGGGTATAAATATCCTTCAAGCGCATATTTAATATCTTTGCCATATATATCATCTGTAATAAGTTCAGGAAATTGTTTTTGTAATTTTTTTATAAATTCAGCATCATTAACTTTCTCTAAAAATTCTTTACTACTTAATTTAGTTTTTTCTAGCTTTTGAGCAAGTTTCAAAATACTATCACCTTCAATAACCGCAAAACTATTGGCTGATTTAGCTTTGTCTTTTGAACTAAGTTCATCAATTATTTTAGCCATACTCATGCTAGGTTTTAGTGAAAAGCTACCAACATAAAATGTATCTGATTTTATTCTTGTATATAGCTTAAAGACTGCTTGATTTCGTATTAGTCCTTTATTCTTTAATTCCTCTGCAATTTTGGCACTACCATAATTTTCTTTAATCTCTATTGTTATATCATTATTATTACTTTTATCTACAGGTGTTGTCATGTAATAAAAGAATGATAATACTGAAATAGCTGCAACTAATATTACTGTTAGAAAAATTGGTAGTATAGGGGCTTTCCCTTTGTTTTCTCTATTTTTTTTTCGCAATTCTTCTCTGCGTTTTCTTACTTGTTCTTCGTTCATTCTTTACTCACTCTCATCATAATAAAAAGTATCTAATACTTCTGAAATCATATCATATTCTTCATCAGTTTCTACTGGTTCAAAACGAATATTATCTTCATCATCTTCTACACATACCATAGGGAAAATGCTGATTTCCTCTTCATCAATAGTTTCTTCTTCCGCGAAAATATAATATAGGTTGCCATTAGTCGGGTTTGTAAACTCTAAAATTTTACGATATTCTTTCTCTTCTCCTTCTAATGTACTAAGCGTGTATACTTCCTCTGTATTATCTATGCTAATATTTTTTAAATCTTTCTCTTGCATCTTGTTATCCTCCATAATTTTTAAAATTTATCTAAATAAGTTTGTAATATAAGAACTGCTGCCATTTTATCAATAACATCTTTACGTTTTTTTCTTGAAACATTAGCTTCAAGAAGTACTCTTTCCGCCCCCATTGTTGTAAGACGTTCATCTTGCAAAATAACTTCAACACTTTTTATTTTTTTCTTAAGAACTTCCACAAAATATAGTGTTGCTTCTCCTCTAAACCCAATACTATTATCCATGTTTTTCGGTAAACCTACAACTATTTTGCCTATGTTATATTCATTAACTAGTTCTTTTATACGTTTTATCTTAAAATCTTTTACCTGCTCATTAATATTAATAGTCTCTATTCCTTGTGCAGTCATTCCTAATAAATCACTAACAGCAACTCCAATAGTTTTAGAACCGTAATCTAGACCCATTATTCTTTTATCTAACATTTATGACTCCTGTATAAAAAAGTATAGTAAGTATTCTAATATATCATCTATTTCTATTAATCTTATTTGTTCTCTTGCATGGTTATCGCGCGGAATATATATAGGATCGCCTGTTTTTATATATCCCATAAGTTGATTAATAGGATCATAGCCACGCTGCTTTATAGTTTCCACAACATTTTTTAGTATGCTATGAATATTATTTTTATCATAAAAATTGTTATCAAATAATCTTGTTTCATCAAAATTTGTCATAATCTTATCCTCCGATTATACTAATTCTATTAAAATACCTACTGCATTTTCACCAGTATGAGTTGAAATTATTGGTGTAGTCGTAAAAATATCATTATCATTCACTGTATAATTATATTCTTCTTGCAATTCCTCTTTGATTAGTTTAATATACTCATCTGCCAAAGTATTAGGGAGACATATGTGTTTAATATTTTTATCACCTTTTTCATCATTAATGTGTTTTATTAATGAGTGTACTAACTTTTTCTTCCCTCTTACTTTATCTATTGCAACAAGTTCAGTTTCTTTTAATTGTGTTAAAACTTTTATATTAAGCAATCCACCAATCAATGCTGCTGACTTGCTAAGTCTTCCACCTTTTACTAAATTGTCTAGATTATCAATAGTAACAAACGTTAAAATATTCTTAGCTTTTTCACGTAAATTTTCAGAAATGGTATTTATATCTAATCCAGTTTTCAATTGTTCAATACAAGAATCTAAAAGATAAACCATCCCTCTTGTTGTTGTTTTAGTATCAACAACTTCAATATTATCAAAACCAGCAGCTGCAGCTAGTGCCGTATTGTAAGTTCCGCTTAATGCTGAAGAAATAGTAAGAACAATTATTTTATACCCTCTATTAGTCCATTTTTCAAATGCTTCTAAAAATTTACCGATAGCCGGTTGACTTGTAGAATATTCATTTGCAGTACGCATACGTAGTATATATTCGTCATTATCCATACTTTGATAATCATATTCTTGTCCATCTATATTAAAAGTCAATGGGACAACTTCGACATCATATTTATTTATTTCTTCATTTGTTAAATCGCTTGATGAATCAATAATGATTTTTACTTTTTCCATATTTTACATCTCTTTCTTTTTTATGTAATGCATAAAAACATAATCGTAATCATTGTTTTCGTCTTTTTTAAATTCTTCACGACTAACGAGTTCCCAATTATTTTCATCGAAATTTGGAAACTTAGTATCCGCCTCTACTATGGTGTCAACTTCAGTTATGAACATTTCATCACATTTATCGAAATATTTTTCATAAATTGTACCACCACCAAAAATAAATACCTTTTGAGTAGTTGTATTTTCTAAAATACTATCATCTGTATAAATTTCAATATCATTGTAATCTTTCAATAATTCTGGATTCTTAGTTAACACCCTATTTATTCTATTTGGAAGAGCTCGCCCTATGCTATCAAGTGTTTTTCTACCCATAATTATAGTTTGATTCGTCGTTAGAGCTTTAACTCTTAACATATCTGCACGAAGGCGCCACGGTATAGTATTCTCGTTTCCAATAGATTTATTTTTATCATATGCTACAATTAAAGATAACATAAAATTCATCCTCCTGATTAAACTGCTATAGGAGCTTTTATAAATGGATGGCTTTCGTAATCTATTAGCTCCACATCACTAATTTCTAAATTAAAAATACTATCAAACTCGTTTAGTTTAAGACTAGGAAGTTTAAAGGCATCTCTTGACATTTGTTCTTTAATTTGTTCAAAATGATTTACATAAATATGAGCATCTCCTAGTGTATGAACAAATTCGCCTACTTCTAATCCACATTCCTTAGCAATTAAAATAGTAAGTAACGAGTATGAGGCAATATTAAATGGGACTCCTAAAAAAACATCTGCACTACGTTGATAAAGCTGACAACTAAGCTTACCATCACTTACATAAAATTGGAACATAGTATGACATGGTGGAAGAGCCATAGTATCCACTTCACTTGGATTCCAAGCTGAAACAATTAGGCGACGTGATGAGGGATTTATTTTTATTTGTTCAATAACATTTTTTAATTGATCAATACCATTAAAATTTCGCCATTGTTTACCATAAACATTTCCTAAATCGCCGAATTTTTTAGAAAAATTGTCATCATTAAGGATATTTTCTTTAAAAATATTCATTTGTTTTTTATATTCTTCTGCAAAATCTTTGTCTTTAAGTACTCTATGTCCAAAATCAGTCATGTCAGGGCCTGTATATTCTTCACTTTCAATCCACTTTTTAAACGCCCATTCATTCCAAATATTATTTTTATTTTCTAATAAAAATTTGATGTTTGTATCACCTTTAATAAACCATAGCAATTCAGACCAAACTAAGTTAAAATTGATTTTTTTTGTTGTTAATAAGGGGAATCCCTTATTTAAATCAAACTTCATTTGATATCCAAAAATACTTTTAGTTCCTACGCCTGTTCTATCATCTTTGGTGATTCCATTTTCTAAAATAGTTTTACATAAATTTAAATATTCTTTATCTGCCACGCCATTTCTCCATTATGCTTTATAATTATTTTTTTTAAGATAGTCCATAAGTTCTTTTATTTTTTCAAGAGAACTTCGTCCAAAATGGTGTTCTATACCTTCAACTTCTTCGTAGATTTTATCTTTATCTACCCCTATTAAAAGTAAAAATTCTTCTAATAATTCATGTCTAGTAAGAGCGTATTCTCCCATTTTTTTTCCTATATCAGTTAGTGCTATCCCGCGATATTTTTCGTAGACTATGTACCCTTCAGCATCGAGTTTTTTTAACATTTTTGTTACAGTTGAAGGATAAACTTCTAATTTTTCTGCTATATCCGCACTTCTTGCATAACCTTTAGTTTTCACTAATGAATAAATGACTTCTATATAGTCTTCCATAGTTGGTGTTGCTTTGGCCATGTATGTTCCTCCTTATAGTGTTTTAAATGGCGATTGTTCGACTTTAGATTTTTGTACATTTATAGACAATTCGCCTATATATTCAAGAAGTAAGTCTTTTACAAGATGTTCTGTAAAATGTCCCACATCTATGATATTTTTTTTCATTTCTAATGCATCTAAAGCTACATGATATCCTACATCACCTGTTAAGTAAATATCTACTTCAGGTAATGTATAGATAAAATCAGCTCCACTTCCACCTAGAAGGGCTACTGTTTTTATATTATCATTATTTCCTAATACCGCCGAAATAGTCTCCAAATTGAACTTTTCTTTTATATATGTAATAAACTCCTTTTGAGTAAATTCTTCTGATAACTCCCCTATTCTACCTAGTCCAGCATTTTTATATGTTTCATGTTCAAAAAGTATGCGTATATTTTTCAATTCTAATTTTTTCGCGAGAAAATCATTTAAACCATATGTCGCTGAATCTAGATTAGTGTGAAATGAAATAACTGAAATATCATTTTTAACTAAAGATTTTATGATATTAGATTTGAAATCAACTGTAAAATTAAGTGATTTCAGTGGTTTAAATATTAATGGATGATGAGAAATAATTAAATCGATATTATTTGTTATTGCTTCATTAACTACTGTTGTTGTTACATCTAGACAGACCAACACATTCTTAACTTCACTATTAAAGTCTCCTAGCATCAAACCGACATTATCCCACTTTTCAGCGAGTTTTATATCTGCGAGTTTATTTAAATGATCAAATACATTCCTTACAGTAATCACAAACCTAATCCTCCTTTTTTATTACCATATAATTATAACACTTTATAAAAAAAATTGCCATAACGAAACTTATTTTGTAATTAAAATAAAATATCTACTTCTTTTAAAATATTAGAAGTAGATACTTTATTTTATTTAAGTTTATTTTTTAAATTTTTTATGTAATTCTTTGTAGAATAATAAACCTATTAACGTTAATCCAATCCCTCCTAAAGCCAAAGTAATTTGAGATGTTAATGTACTGATTAAAGTATAAATTCCTCCCAAAATTGCTATTATAGGGATAATAGGATATAATGGAACCTTATATGGACGTTCTAAATCAGGGTCTTTCTTACGTAATATTATAACTGCAAAGAATGTTGCAGTATAGAAGAACCACATTACAAATACTAATAAATCTGTTAACATGTCAAAGCTTCCTGTTAACATCATAATTCCAGACATTACTAAAAGTAGTAGACCTGAATTTACAGGAATTGCACTTTTACTTAATTTTGTCCAAACATGTTTAAAAGGTATTTGATCACTCAATGCCATAGCGTATGGAATACGAATACCAGCCATAGTGAATCCATTTATAGCTCCGTAAACACTTATTAAAATACCAATTGTTAGTATTTTACCACCTAGCCCACCAAACAATTTAGCAGCAACTTCACTAGCTACTGTTTGGTTCCCGGCAACTCTATCTAGAGGTAAGCTCATTAAATATGCAATATTTATAAGAACATAGACTGCCATTACGACTGCTAGACCTAAAAAGATAGCTCTAGGTAGATCTTTTTTAGGATTTTTCATTTCTCCTGCCATGCTTCCTACATTTGTCCACCCTTCATATGCGAACATTGCTGCAAGTAGCGCTCCACCTAAGCCTCCAACAAATGAAATATCTTTTCCAGCTTCTATTGGGAATAATTGTAAAGGTTGAGAATTTTCTTGGAATAACCCAAAAATTATAATAGCTCCCAATGGTATCAATTTACAAATGGTTGCTACCGTTTGTATAATTCCACCTGTTTTTCCACCTAAAAAATTTAAAAACATAAGTGAAGCAGCTGTTATAAATGCAATAGGTATATGCCATATTTTATCTAAATTTAATAAACTAAGAACTTGAGTAGAAAATATAACAGCTAGCGCAGCTATCATTGCAGGAAAGTAAATAATTGATTGCGCCCATCCAAGAAGAAAGGCAGCTGTTTTCCCATATGTTTTTTCTATCCAAACAACCATACCTCCTACTTCAGGAATAGAAGCAGCAAGTTCTGCTACAGTAAGGCCTGCACAAATTGTAATAACTCCAGCTAATACCCATGCAAGTATCCCTAAACTCATAGTTCCAGTAGTTTTATAAATAACAGCGGCTTTAAAAAATACCCCTGCCCCGATTACCGAGCCAATAACCGTCATAAATGCAGGCATAAAGCCTATAGTCTTCTTTAATTCATTCATAAAAATATCTCCTTTGAAATCGTTTTATTTACAATTACATTATATCCTATTTTTTTAAAAAAATAAAGAAAAAACAAAATAAATAAACTGAAACAGTTTATTATTTTTTATGAGTTCATTATATTCTTGCGATTATATATAATAACAAAGTAAAAACACATATTTTTTAATATATATTACAGATATTGAATATAATTGAAAATAAAAAATGTTTATATATAATTTTTTACTAAACTAGACTTTTTCAAAATTATATATTATTATTAATATAATTAAAATGTGTAGGAGTTTATTATGAAGAATGTAGAAGGTTATCTAAATAAGATTATTTTTCATAACAAAGAAAATAATTATTATATTTTATCAATTTTTTTAAATGATAATTATGATTTCGTAGATGGTGACTATCTTAGTGTCGTAGGAACTTTCGATGATATTGATTTTATTGAAGATGATTTATATTCATTTAAAGGTCAGATAGTTCAACATAGAAAATATGGAACACAACTTTCAGCGATTGTTGCGGAACCTGTAATTGAAAAAGATAAAGATGCGATTGTTTCTTATTTATCTAGTTCCATTTTTCAAGGTATCGGAAGAAAAACCGCAGAATTAATAGTTGATAGTTTAGGTGTAGAAGCATTAGATAAAATTTATGATGATAAAACTACACTATACGATATTAAAGGTATTCCAACTTCAAGAAAAGATATTATCTATAACACAATAATAGCCAACAAACAAACTCAAGATATCATTTTGAAATTAAACGAATATAATCTTAGTAATAATCTTATTTTAAAAATCTATAACTTTTACAAACATAATACACTACGCACAATAACAGAAAATCCATATTCTCTTATTAAAGATATAAAAGGTATTAATTTTAAAACTGTTGATAAAATAGCTGAGATTAATAATATAGAAGCTAACGATCGTGAAAGAATATTATATGGTTTTATTTATACGGTAAATACATTTTGTTTTTCTACTGGAAATACATATATAATGAAGAATGCATTGCTTTATAATACATTTAATGTTCTATATTCATCACGTAATATAGCAGTAGATAAAGAAGATATACTAAACGCTCTTACCTATTGTTTAGATACAGGAAAACTAGTAGAACTAGAAGAAAAAATCTTTCTTCCAGAAATTTACTATTCAGAATATGCAATATACAATGATATAAAACGCCGACTTGACAAACAAAATTCTGTAGACATTAGTGATGAACTTTTAGATAAGTATATTGGCGAAATTGAAGAAGAACTTGGAATCGAATATGACATCGTACAAATAGCTGCTATTAAAAACTCTATAATTAATAACTTTTCTATATTAACTGGAGGGCCTGGAACGGGAAAAACAACAATTATTCTTGCAATAATAAAGGTATTTCAAAAACTTAACAATTATAGCCTTTCAGACCTTCAAGATGAAACCAAAAGTATATTGACACTATGTGCTCCAACTGGTAAAGCTGCAAAACGTATGGCAGAAAGCACAGGTCTTTACGCTTCAACAATACATAAGGCTATAGGTTGGACGGTAGAAGATGAGAATATGGAAGAGTTTGTTAGTGAAAAAAGGATAAAATCAGAATTAGTCATAATTGATGAAACTAGTATGATTGATGTATTTTTAATGTATAATTTACTTAAAATAATTCACTCTGATGCAAAAATTCTTTTAGTTGGAGACAACGATCAATTACCATCAATTGCTCCAGGAAATGTCCTTAACGATTTAATTAACTCTCAAGTAATTCCAACTGTTAAATTAAATAAAGTTTTTAGACAAAGTGAGCATTCAAGCATAATAAATATTTCCCACTCTATTAGAAATAATATTCCTTTTGATATACTTGAAAATTTTGATGATAAAGAATTTCTATTAGCTAATAAAAATGAAGTATTGGATGTCATTACTTCTACATATGACAGTATATTAAATGAAACAAAAAAAGAAAAAATTCAAATATTAGCGCCTATTTATAAAGGTGGCGTTGGTATCAATGAAATCAATAAAACAATTCAAACTCTCTTTAACCAAAATGAACTTCAAGTTGAATATGGAGATTTAATATATAAGGTGGATGATAGAATTATGCAGCTTGTAAATCGTCCAGAAGACAATATTTTTAATGGTGATATTGGATATATTTATGATATTTTTAAAGAAGCAGGAAAAATAAAAATAGTTATTGATTATGATGATAACTTTGTAACATATGAAAAACAAGAACTTAATCAAATAACCCTATCATATGCTTGTTCGATTCATAAAGCCCAAGGTTCGGAATTTGAGAATGTAATTATACCGTTTATTGATAGTTATAACTTTATGTTAAATAAAAATCTAACGTATACCGCTATAACTCGTGCTAAGAAAAAATTAATTTTATGTGGGGATCCAAATGTGTTTTATAAATCAATAGAACCTACTAATACAGTAATAAGGCAAACAGCATTATCTACTTTCTTTACTAATGAGAAAACAAAAGAAATAAATATAGAACTAAATGAAGACTATATTTTAACGTATAAAAACCTTAATACCATTGACCCTATGATTGGAATGAATGACATAAAACCTGAAGATTTTATTTAAAAAAACTTTCGAATTATTTCGAAAGTTTTTTAAATATTAGCTAATTCACGAGCTAGTCTATCAATATCATTGATAATTAAAAATGCAGAAGCTATCGCTGAACCGTTCTTAGATGCAATGGAACTATTTACTGCATTAATAATTACTGGAGTTAATTTTTCAATTCTTGATAAACGGCTGGTTAATTCGTTGAGTTTATCATATTCAGTGTTTTCACTAGATAATGATTTAAAGAAAGTGATATCTGAGGTTATACGTTCTTTCACTTCATTAAAGCTATTGACTTTATTCCCTAAGTCTCTTCCTTTGTTAAGATCTGTTTCAATCGTTCCTGCAAGTTCATCTAATGCTATCAAATCTTTTGTAAAATTTGATAGTTTATTTTTTATATAGTCAACTGAATATTTTTTGTTATCAACACTATATTTTTTGTTATCAACACTACTAGTATTAAATGATATACTATTGCTATTTTTAGTGACTATCTCTATATTGAAATCTTTATTATCAAATTCTTTTGAATTAATTGATTTTTCAACAAGTTGCTTTCCAGAGAAATTATTAATTTTTAATGTTGATAATAATTTATCTAATTCTTCTTTGGTTACAACCTCTTCATTAGTAGTAATAACCAGTTTATTCTCTCCTACGTTAAATTCAGTTTTTTCTAGCTGGTTAATCGTTACTGAATTTGTAAGATTTTGGAGCTGTTCTGTTGAGAACTTTTCTTTAGAACTACAGCCCTGCAATAAAAGCAAGGCTGTAATCATTATAATTAATTTTTTCATATTCTTAATTAGAATAACTCTGGTGCTGAGATGATGTTTAAGTTTTCATCGATTTCAAATACTAATGGAGTACCTGTTGGTAAATTAAGATCTAAGATTTTTTCGTCCGAGATATTTAATAAGTATTTGATTAACGCTCTTAAACTATTTCCATGAGCAGAGATAAGAACATTTTTACCAGCTTTTATTTGTTTAGATATATCGCTTTCCCAATAAGGAAGCACTCTATCAATAGTAAGTTTTAAACTTTCTCCTGTTGGGATTTCTCCTTCTGGAATATCTTTGTATCTATCAATATTTCCAGGGTACATATCGCTATTTTTATCTACTTGTGGAGGTGCTACATCAAAACTTCTTCTCCAAATGTGTACTTGCTCATCTCCATATTTTTCGGCAGTTTCAGCTTTATTTAATCCTTGAAGAGCTCCATAGTGTCTTTCGTTTAGTCTCCAACTTTTATAAACAGGAATCCATAATAAATCTAATTCCTCTAAAAATAAGTTTAATGTTTTAATTGCACGTTTTTGATATGAAGTATAAGCTACATCAAAAGTAAGACCTAATTCTTTTAAAGTTTGTCCACCTTTAATAGCTTCTTGTCTTCCTTTATCAGTGATATCAACATCAACCCATCCAGTAAATCTATTTTCAAGATTCCATTGACTTTCACCATGTCTAGTTAATACTAATTTCATTTAAGAAATCCTCCTAGTTAATTATTATATTTTTCATTATACAATAATTTTAAACAAGTGTACATACTTTTAAAATAAAAACTATTAAGAAAACGTTATACACTTTTTTGATAAAATAAAAAACAAATAGATATTAGTTCTATACATAACGTAATACAGTATATCTATTTATTTTTTATTCTTTATTGGTATTGTTAAACTATACATAAATTTTTCCGTATAAAGTTTTCTTAATAAACTTTACGATTAATTTTGTTTCTTTTTACAACTTTTAACTTATTAGTTTCAAAGAAAGTAAATACTTTCGCTAATAAAAATACAATAATCACCCAATATATAAACATAAAATTACCTTCTTTCTTTTTGTACGTAAATCTTAATTTATTCTCTATTAATATAATAACATACGGAAAACCGAAAATCAAGTATAAAATTCATATTTCTTAATTTTTTTATAAATATACTTGATTTTTACTACGGATTACTTTATAATTTAAGATAAGAATAAAGTGAAGATTGGATAGATTATTATGACAACTACATTTAGTATCAGATTCAAACAGTGTTTAAAAGAAAAAAATATAAAACAAGCAGAGCTTGCCCGCTCTACTAAAATCACTCCTTCGTCTATTAGTGATTGGTCAAAAGGAAAATATGTTCCTAAAAGAGATAAACTCCTTGCTATTGCTGAGTATTTATCTGTTAATCCTGATTGGTTAGTGGGTGATTGTGATAATATGTTTGTGGAAGAACATATAGCTTCCTCTTCTGATGAAGATTCAGATGAGTATATCGACAACACTTCTAAACTTCCAATACTGGGAACTATTTGTGCTGGAGATGGGGTTTATATAGAAGAAGAATATGATGAACATATTTTTATAGATCAAGGAATGGGTGCTGATTTCGCTCTTCGAGTCAAAGGAGATAGTATGATCGAGGCTGGAATTTTTGACGGAGATTTGGTTTTTATCCGTCAACAGTCTTCTGTTCGCAATGGTAAAATTGCAGCTGTTCGTTTGACTGAATGGAATGAAGCATCGTTAAAAAAGATTTTCGTTAAAAATGATAATGTAATTCTTTATCCTTGCAATCCAGATTATGAGCCTATAGTCACTCGAAATGTTGAAATCATAGGGGAATGCGTTGGGGTTTATAGAGAATTATAATAATACACTAATAATATAAAAAATACGAAGTTTGACACTTAATTTTTAATATGGTCATACTTCGTATTTTTTTATATTTGTGATTTCAATACCGCTATTCTATCTCTACCATTTATATCTTTATAAACGACAGTTTCAAACTTATTATTTTCTCCTAAGGTAATTATTTTTTCTTTTTGATCATAGCCTATCTCAAAAAACATAATTCCTTTTTCATTTAAATATGGTCTAGATTTCTCTATTATATTTCTATAAAAGTACATTCCTTCTTCATCAGCGAATAATGCTAAATGAGGATCATAATTTAAGACATTTTCTTTTATAGTTTTCTTATCATCATGTGCAATGTACGGGGGATTAGATACTATTATATCAAACTTATCTTGTATATTAGAAAATAAATCTGATTCAACAAAAGATATATCTGCTTCCAAAGAACTAGCATTTTCTTTTGCGACCGTTAGTGCTCTACTACTAATATCGCTTGCTAAAATTTTGACATCAAATTCTTCTAATTCTTTTTTTAATGTAATACCTATAATTCCACTTCCAGTACAAAGATCTAATATCTTTATATTAGTTAGATTATTTTTTCTAATATAATCAATTACTTTGTAAACAAGTTCTTCTGTTTCCATTCTTGGAGATAATACATCACTTGTTACCTTGAATTTTCTATCATAGAAATATTCAAATCCCACTAAATGACTAAGTGGAGTATCATCTTTTATGTGTTTATTAATTAATTGAAAATATTTTTGTTCATCTTCTTCTGTTAATTCAAGTGCTAAATTCTCATTAAATTCACGCATTTCATCTAACATATACATTAGTAAAAATCGTGCTAAACTCTCTTCTTTTGCTTGTCTTCTCAAAAGAAGACAAGCCTTTGTTATAGCTTGCCTTCTGTTCATTATAGTTCTTCACCTTTATTAAGTTCTGCCATTTTTTCAGCTTGTTCAGCTATACGAAGTGCTTCTAAAACTTCATCAAGTTTGCCTTCCATAATTTGGTCCAGTTTTTGAATTGTTAAACCAATTCTGTGATCAGTAACACGATTTTGAGGATAGTTATATGTTCTAATGCGTTCAGAACGATCTCCTGTACCTACTTTAGATTTACGTTCCGCATCAAACTTAGCTTGTTCTTCTTGTTGATATTTATCATAAACACGTGCACGAAGTACTTTCATGGCTTTTTCTTTGTTCTTAATTTGAGAACGTTCATCTTGCATTGATACTACTACTCCTGTAGGAATATGCGTTAAACGAACAGCAGACATAGTTGTATTAACAGATTGCCCTCCTGCCCCACTAGATGCAAAAGTATCAACACGAATATCATTTTCGTTAATATCTATTTCAATTTCTTCAGCTTCTGGAAGAACAACAACAGTTGCTGTAGAAGTATGAATACGTCCACTTGATTCAGTTGTAGGAACACGTTGAACACGGTGTGCTCCACTTTCAAATTTCATCTTAGAATATACATCCTCACCTGAAATAATAAAGATAGCTTCTTTAATTCCACCAATACCTGTTTCAGAACGTTCTAATACATCAACTTTCCATCCTTGAGATTCTGCGAATCTAGTATACATGCGAAGAAGATCGCCTGCAAATAATTGTGCTTCATCCCCTCCGGCTGCTCCACGAACCTCAACAACAACGTTTTTACCATCATTCGGATCTTTTGGTAATAATAAGATTTTTAATTCTTCTTCCATAGGAGCAAGACTAGGTTCTAACTCTTTAATCTCCTCCTGCATCATTTCTTTCATTTCTTTATCTTCTTCGATTTCAAGCAGCTCTTTTGTGTCTGCTATTTGTTGAACGATATTTTTATATTCTCTAAATACCGCAACAGTTTTTTCGATAGAACGTTGTTCTTTTGAGTATTCCATAAGTTTTTTCGTATCGCTAACAACATCTGGATCACTTAATAGTTCATTAAGTTTCTCATAACGTTCTTCTACAACTTCCAGTTGTCCTAATATCTCCATCTGGTCCTCCTAATAATTTATTTTCTTATTTCATGACAGTGTCTACATCTTGCTTCGTATGATTCACTAGCCCCTATCACTACTATTGGATCATCAAAACGCGCAGGCTCACCATTAATTAATCTTTGACTACGACTCGCCTCTTGGCCGCACTTATTACAAACAGCATGTAATTTTGTGACCATTTCGCTTATCGCTATAATTTCAGGCATCGGTTGGAATGGTTCAGCTTTAAAATCCATATCTAATCCTGCGACAATTACTCGAACGCCACTATCAGCAAGTGTATTTATAACACTAACTATTTTGTTGTCAAAAAATTGTATTTCATCAATACCTATAATATCATATTTTTTATCTTTTACATAGTCATAAATTTGCTCAGCACTATCTATACTAACAGATTCATAGCTATTTCCATTATGTGTTGAGACTTTGTTTTCATCGTATCTGTTATCGATACTTGGTTTGAATAACAAGACATTTTGTTTTGCTATTACTCCTCGTTTAATCCTTCTTAATAATTCTTCTGATTTACCAGAGAACATACTTCCACAAATGCACTCTATCCAACCAAATTTTCTATTTTCTACCATAAATTATTTCTCCAAATTAGATTAGTATAAATACTTTACTGTTTCAGAATTTTATACGTAATATATAGAATAAAAACAGACAATCCGAAAAGATATGTCTGTTTTATTTTTCTTACTTGATACCGTATTTTTTGTTGAAACGTTCGATACGACCATCTGCTTGAGCGAATCTTTGACGCCCTGTGTAGAATGGGTGTGTGTCTGAACTGATCTCAACTTTTAATAATGGGTATGTATTTCCATCTTCCCACTCGATAGTTTCTTTAGATGGTTTTGTAGAACCACTTAAGAATTTGAAACCACTAGTAGTGTCCATGAATACAACTTTACGGTAATCTGGGTGAATTCCTTCTCTCATTATTATCGTCTCCTTCTGCCCTGAACGCTTTTAATACGAACAGAGTTATTTTTGAAGTGATCTAATCACATACCTATTTATTATAAATAATAAGTAGGAAAAAATCAAGTACTTTTATTAATATTTGTAAACTTTTTTTGTTGACAGCTAAACAAGTAGAAACTACATTATTCAGTAATGAATTATTATAAAAAATACATAGCAGTATATTCTTTAAAACTTCTATTTACTTTTTACTTCTTCAGTTGCAACATCTTCTCCAAACCATTTATTTGCAATCTTTTGAAACGTACCTTCTCTATATAATTCATGAAAGGCTTCATTTATTTTATTAACGAGCGTAATATCAGCTTTTCTTGCACCTACCGCAAATGCCTCACTCTCAAATCCAGCGTTTAAAATATTAAAATCATCAAGTTTATTTTGTTGTTTTAAATAATAATTAGCATAAACTTTATCTATAAGCAATGCGTCTATTCTATTATTTTCTAAATCAATTAAAGCCTCATTAAAGCTTTCATATTGTGTTGCATCATTGTTTTTAACAATATTTTTTAGTACTTCTGGATTTGAATTAAATGTATCATAACCTGATGATCCATTTTGGGCTCCTAATACTTTATCTTTTAAGTCAGAAATAGCTTTAATATTTTTCGATTTTTTAACGACAATAACTTGTTCATTAACCATGTATTGTTTAGTAAATTGAACTATACTTTCTCTTTCGTCAGTCTTAGAATATCCATTCCATATTAAATCAATATTACCATTTTTTAATTCTGTTTCTTTTAAATCCCAATTTATAGCTTGCCATTGTACTTTTATACCATATTTTTCAAAAACTGCATTAGCAAGATCGATGTCAAATCCCACATCTTTTCCACTTTTATCCTGAAATCCCATAGGTACAAATGTGTTATCAAATCCTATTACTACTTTTTTATCTGTTTGAAAATCGTTCCAGTTATCTTTTCTTGGTTTTTCTTTTCCACCAGAAGCGCAACCGGTAATTACTAATACCATTACAATAAGTGTAATAACAAATTTAAATTTTCTCATTTTATCACCTCTTATTTAGGTTCTACTTTCAAAATACTATCAGCAATATTTTCAGCAAATTGTAGATCGTGCGTAACAACAATCTGAGTAATACCTAGTTTTTTATTTTGAAGAATTAATTTTTCTACCTCTAATCTTAATTCTGGATCTAATGCACTTGTTGGTTCATCATATCCAATAATTTTTGGATTAATCATCATTGCTCGTGCCAATGCAACTCGTTGTTTTTGTCCACCAGATAAGGAATTAGAATAACTATTGATTTGTTTACTTAATCCAAGTTTTTCTAGCAATAATAATGCCTTTTGTTCGGCTTCTTCCTTTGACATATTCATTGTTTTTATTGGCGATAGCACTAAATTTTCTAATACTGTAAGGTGTGGAAATAACTGAAAATCTTGAAAGACAAATCCTAATAAATTTCTTTTCTCTAACTCATCTATAGGTAACGATTCTCCATTATAAATAATTTCTCCAGAATCAATTTTTTCTAGGCCTGCAAGCATTCTTAATAAGGTAGTTTTTCCTCCACCAGATGGTCCAACAATTGCTAAAATTTTATTTTCTTCTACAGTTAAATTAAAGTTAGATAGTATCTGTCTATCTTTAAATCTTTTACTAATATTCTTTAATTCTAACATATCTTACCTCCTATCATAATCATAACGTTTTTCAACACGTTTAGATACAATCGTTACAATACCAATTAAAATTAAATAAATTGCTCCTGCAACAAACATAGGTAACAGACTAGCATCTCTGTTAGCTGCTGTTCTACTTGCTAAAATCAAGTCGCTAATACCTAACGCATATACTAAAGAAGTATCTTTAACTAAACTCATTATTTCATTAAATACACTCGGTAATACAATTTTTATTACTTGTGGAAGAATAATAAATCTAATTGCTTGAAATTGTGTAAATTTCAGTACTTTTGCTGCCTCATATTGACCTTTAGGAATTGATTCTATACCACCTCGAAAAATTTCTGCAAAATATGCCGCATAATTTAACGTAAATGCAAATATTGCTGCAGGTAATCTATCAAAGCGTATCCCTACTGATGGTAATACATAGTAAATAAAAATTAACTGAAGTAATAAAGGTGTCCCTCTCATAATCCATATATAAATGTTGAGGAAGTAATTTAACACTTTAATATTAAAGCGCATAATAAATGCAATAAAAACACCTAGTGGAATAGATAAAATTAAAACTAGAAAAAATACTTCTATTGTGATAAGAGCACCTTTTATTAAACTTGGTAATATATTAATTAAATATTCCATATAATAACCTCCTTATAAAATATAAAAACTTCATTTTTAATGAAGTTTTTATTTAAAATTTATAGACTATTATAACATATTTTCATATAAAGAAAAACCTCTTAAAACTAAGAGGCTAAATAACTATTATTTATTTAATTTTGAATCGTGGAATTTTTTCATAATTCCTTCTTTTGATAATAAACTTCTAACTGTGTCAGAAGGTTGAGCTCCATTACCTAACCATTTTAATGCTAACTCTTCATCGATTTTAACTTCTGCTGGATCTTTAACAGCATTGTAAGTACCGATAGTTTCGATAGAACGTCCATCACGTGGAGATCTTGAATCAGCAACAACGATACGGTAGAAAGGTGATTTTTTAGCACCTAATCTTTTTAAACGGATTTTTACTGCCATGTTTGTACTCCTTATGTTTCAACTTTTTATTAATTTTTAATGTGTGTGTTTATGAAGTGTTTAATGAAAAAGTTGAATCTATAACGCTAAGTTTTCTAAGCTAGATATTATTCTAACATTAAAATAAATGTCTGTCAATACTTTTCGAAGAAAAATGTCAACTTTTTTTCTTGACTCTTCTAATAGCTATTGTATCAGTATATATTAATCATGTAAAGAAAAAATATTTATAAATAATTATTCAGATAAAAGCAAAATATACGATCTTACCTTTATCTGAATATTTTAGTCCTCTAATACCTTTTCGATTTCTTTTAATACTTTATCTTTTCCTAATTTAGTAACTGATGAAAATGGAATTACCGCCATACTATTTGTTAAATCTAGTTCGCGTTTTATAATAGCTGTATTTTTAGCAAGTTCATTTTTTGAAATTTTATCTATTTTTGTTAAAACTACAACAAATGGAATTTCATAGTAATTTAAAAATTCATTCATTTCTATATCATCTTGCGATGGTTTATGACGACTATCAATAAGATGTAGAACAAAACCTAGATTTTCACTAGTTGTGAAATATTCTACAATCATATCATATAATTTTTCTTTTTCTGACTTTGATAATTTAGCATAACCATAACCTGGGACATCAACTAGAACTACTTTATCATCAATGTCAAAAAAATTTAATGTACGTGTCTTACCAGGTTTCGCTGAAACACGAGCATAATTTTTACGTTCTAGTATAGTATTAATAAATGATGATTTCCCAACATTGGAGCGTCCGCACATCGCTACTTCTGGCTTAGTATGCTCTGGATATTGTTTCTTTGAAACCGCACTGATTAATAAATCTACATTATGTGTATTTAACTTTGTCATTATTTTTCTCCAAATACTATATTGAATACTTCACTTATATTATCCACAGTATAAATAGTAAGTTTTTCCAAAATTTCTTTTGGTATATCTATTAAGTCCTTCTTATTTTTTGTAGGAATAATAATTTTATTAATATTCATTTTTTCTGAACTTAAAATTTTCTCTTTAACTCCACCTATTGGTAATACTTTACCGTGAAGTGTCATCTCGCCTGTCATCGCAATATCATTATTAACTGCTTTTCTAGTTAGAGCAGAATATACTGATGTTGTTATAGTAATCCCTGCTGACGGTCCATCTTTTGGAACTGCACCTTCTGGAACATGAAGATGAATATCTATCTCAGAAAAATTAATTTCAGATAATCCTAAATATTCCGCATTAGAACGTAAATAAGAAATCGCCATTTGAGCTGATTCTTTCATTACATCCCCTAGTTTCCCAGTCAAAATGATTTTACCAGTTCCTTTGGATATACTTGTTTCTATTTCAAGTGTATCCCCTCCAACAACAGTGTACGCTAACCCATTAACCAACCCTATTTCTGGTTGAGAGCTTTTATCTTTTGAACTATATTTTTCAGGACCAGCAAACTCTTCTAAATTATTAACACCGATTTTAATCTTTTCTTCACCTTTAAGTATTTTTAAAGCAACCTTACGACAAATCGAGCTCAGTACACGCTCAAGATTCCTTACTCCTGCTTCATAAGTATAACCATTAATAACTTTATTAATTGCTTGTTTCGTAAAAGAAATTTGTTCTTTTTTAAGCCCATTTTCTTTAATTTGACGTGGGATTAAATATTTAATTGCAATATTTTCTTTTTCTTTTACAGTATAAGATTCCAATTCAATAACTTCCATTCTATCACGTAATGGCGCTGGAATTAGACTTAGATTGTTAGCTGTAGCTATAAATAATACTTTCGACAAATCAAATGGGATATCCAAATAATGATCAACGAATTCATTGTTTTGAGCAGGATCTATTACTTCTAACATTGCAGAAGCTGGATCACCTTTAATATCAGATGCCATTTTATCTATTTCATCTAATAAAATTACTGGGTTTTTTGTCTTTATTTTCTTCAGTGACTGAATAATTTTTCCAGGTAAAGCTCCTAAATATGTTCTTCTATGACCTCGAATTTCCGCCTCGTCTCTTACTCCACCTAAAGAAATGCGTACAAAGCTACGCCCCATAGATCTTGCTATAGACTTAGCAAGAGAACTTTTTCCGACTCCAGGAGGTCCAGATAAGCATAAAATTGGTGATTTCATATCATCTCTAAGCTTTTTAACAGCAAGAAATTCCAAAATTCTTTCTTTTATTTTATCTAAACCATAATGATCTTCATCGAGGATTTTTTCAGCTGCTTTTATATCAATCTCATCTTTTGTTAATATGTTCCAAGGTAGTGCTACAACTGTATCTAGATATGTTCGTATAATAGAATGCTCTGGACTCATGACAGGAGTTTTTTCTAATCTATCTACTTCTTTTAACAATAGTGTTTTATCTTCATCTGATAATCCAATTTCGATAATTGCTTTTCTAATCTTTTCTACATCATCATCTTCTGGTGAAATTTGTTTCAATTCATCTTGAACTACTTTCATTTGCTCACGTAAAAAGTATTCTTTTTGTTGCAAATCAAGATTTGTTCGAACTTTATCATCAATCTCGCGTTTAAAACTATTTCCTACTAAAAATGCTTCTAGGCTTCTACTTAAGAAAATCGCTTTTTTTTCTAAATCTAATAAATACAAAATACGTTTCTTTAATAATCTATCCAAAGGAAAGAACTTCATATTTTTATTAATAAATTTTTCCAAATTATCTGTTTTATAGTAATCTATTTCAAAATTCTCTCTAGCAAGATATTTCTTAAATAACTCTTCTATATTGTTAAGCATGGTATTTTTATCAAAACCATTATCTTCTGTATTTTTTATAGTAATATCTAAATACTCTACGTGCTTGTCATTGTACACGCCGCTTTTCACTTCGGCAACACCATAACAGTGATACTCATATTTATTAGCTTTTTTATCTATTGTAAGTTGACCATATGTTCCAAAGAAGACGTTGAATCCTTGGTTATCAAACATGTCATCTTCTGAAAACTTTTCATCATATGTATCTATTGGTTTTCTTTTACTAGTAACAAATACAGATATTTTATCTTTCTTCAAACCTTTTATAGTCTTTAAGAATTTTTTGTCTGTTACATCAATATTATATGTATTAGACGGAAAGAATATATCTCTATTTTCTAATAAGTAATATTTTGTCAAAATAAACTCCTTTCGTTATATTATTATTTTAATTTAGGTGTAGTTTTATTAACTATATTATCCTTGGTTATTGTACAAGTTTTAACACCTTTTGTACTTGGAAGTTCAAACATAACATCTAAAAGAGCTTCTTCTATAATTGAGCGTAATCCGCGCGCTCCAGTTTTTCGTTTTATAGATTCACGAGCAACTTCTTCCAATGCATCTTTTTCAAAAACAAGATTTACTCCATCTAACTTAAATAAATATTCATATTGCTTAACAACTGAATTTTTAGGTTCTGTTAAAACTCTTACTAAATCTTGTTCATCTAATTCTTCTAGGTGGCATATCACCGGTATACGCCCAATAAATTCGGGTATTATACCGAATTTTACCAAATCTTCATGTTTTACTTTAGAAATAATATCAGAATCATCATTGAGTTCGTCACTCTTTGAAAAACCTATTATTTTATCGCCTAAACGACGTTTTATTATTTCTTCAATCCCTGAAAAAGCACCACCTATAATAAATAATATATCTTTAGTATTAATTTTTATCATTTCTTCGCCAGGGTGTTTACGTCCACCTTGCGGAGGTACACTGGCTATAGTTCCTTCTAGAATTTTTAGTAATGCCTGTTGCACCCCTTCTCCAGAAACGTCACGCGTAATTGATACATTTTCACCTTTTTTAGCAATTTTATCTATTTCATCAATATATATAATTCCTTTTTCTGCTCTTTCTATATCATAATTAGCATTTTGAATAAGACGTAATAATATGTTCTCAACATCTTCTCCTACATATCCTGCTTCTGTAAGTGTTGTTGCATCAGAAATCGCAAAAGGTACATCTAACATTTTAGCTAAAGTTTGAGCGATTAAAGTTTTTCCCGAACCTGTGCTTCCTATTAATGCTATATTACTCTTTTGTAATTCTATAGTTTCATCATTTTGCTTAGCCATAATACGCTTATAATGATTATAAACCGCTACAGCTACTGATTTTTTTGCTTTATCTTGACTTATCACATACTCATTAAGGTAATCCATAATTTCTTGAGGTTTTAATAACTTAAATTCTGGTTCCTTTGTTATATTTCTATATTCAATCTCTTCATCTATTATATCTGAGCATAGTTCCACGCATTCATCACAGATAAATACATCGTTTCCTGCTATTAATTTAAATACTTCGTTTGGATTTTTACCGCAAAAAGAGCATCTCATATCTTTTTTATCATTTACCATAATTACACCTCACTTGTCTTGAACTTTATTCTATATCTTATTGTTATTTCAATATAAAGCCCAAAAAGATACATTATATTATAACATAAATAGATGTTTTTTTCTAGTAAATGAATTTTAATAAACCTTGATATAAACACTTTTTTAAAATTTATACACTTAGAATTTTTTTTGAAAGAAAAAGAAAAAATATTACCATAATTAGGAGCTACTTTTTCACAATGAAATAATAGGATTTATAATCAAATTAAAATATAAAATGAAAAGTTAATTATAAGTATTAATTTTACTTTTACAGGTTGTAATTTAATGTTATAATTAAAATATAAATTTTAGGAGGAAACATTATGTCATTTTTTTCAAAATTAGGTGAAAACATTATACTTCCGCAAGATGTCCTTATTCAATCAAAAGAAACATCTATTGTCCCAAACGCTGTTAATGCTACAATAGGAATTGCAACAGATAACAAAAAAGCATTGTCACTTCCGACAATTAATGAAGTTATAAAGGAACTAAGTACAGCAGAATATTTGCCATATTCTCCTACTCCAGGTTTATTAAAAATAAGGGAGTTATGGAAAGAAAAAATTCTTAAAGAAAATAGTACTATTAACTCAAAATATTTGAGTTTACCTATGGTCACTACTGGTATTACCCAAGGGATTGATATTGTAGCAAATTTATTTAGTGAAAAAGATGATGCGTTGCTATTACCTAACCTATTTTGGCAAAACTACGCCCAAATATTTACTATTAAATTGGGAAATAATATTTATAAATACAATCAATTTGATAACGAAAATAATTTTAATCTAGCTGATTTTAAACATACACTATATAATATTAAAGGAAACAAAATTTCTATAATACTTAATTTCCCCAACAATCCAACTGGTTATACCCCATCAACAGAAGAATTAACACAATTGGTTAGCATCATAGATGTGTTCGCAAAAGAAAATCCAAATAAAAATCTAATAATAATTTCTGATGATGCTTACTTTGGATTATTTTTTGAAGAAAATCACCAAACTCCTACTTTAAGTGCAACATACAAACTTGTAGATAACAACAATTGTCTAGTAGTCAAATTAGACGGAATAACTAAAGAGTACTATGGCTGGGGTCTTCGTGTCGGATTTATAACATATTACACTAGTGATGATGAATTAAGAAAAATTGTATTAGAAAAAACTCAAGGTTACCTTAGAAGTACTACATCATCACCATCAAATCTATCTCAACAAATTGCTCTTAGGTTATTGGAAAGTTCACAAGTAAAACAAGAAAAAACATATAATGACAGTATAATAGAAGGGCGCTATCGCATTTTAAAAGAAGCTATAGCTAAATATAATTTAGATGATGATGTAACTATATTGCCATTTAATTCGGGATACTTTTTCACTATCAAAATGCCAGAACACATTGATGCACATAAATTCAGATTAAAATTCCTTAATGACTATAAATATGGTGTTTACTCTATGGATAATTCTCACATAAGAATAGCTTTTTCATGTCTTGATAAAGAATTAATACCAGATTTAATTAAAAATTTCAAACTTTGTATTAAAGAATTTTCTAAATAACATAAATAACTCCTAAATTAAAACTTTAGGAGTTATTTTATTAAATTCCTTTTTTTAATAGTTCTGCCATAAATTTATTAGCATTATACTCAACCGAATCGTCCAACTTTGGAAAATCATATGAAGAGTATTTGTTATCTAATGCTGCTTTTATTAAATAATCTGTAACACGAGGGTTTTTAGGTAAAATAGGACCATGTAAATAAGTTCCAATTAAATTATTGTATAGTAACCCTTCCTTTTTATCATCATCGTTGTTTCCAAATCCAACAATTACATTACCTAATGTTTCATAATCATGATAAGTTCTTCCTCCATGATTTTCAAAACCAACTATGTTTCCAAATTTCTCTGATTCAAGCAAAATATTACCAATTAAACGAGGTTTATTAGGTAAAGACTCAGTGTAAAAATCGAGAATATTTAAACCCGGTAGCTTAATTCCATCGACAGTCTTATAATATTCTCCTAAAAACTGATATCCTCCACAAATTGTTAGTGCAGGAGTCCCGTTTTCTATAGCTGCTTTAAATTCATTTTTTATTTTACTAAATTGCTCTGTAGCTATACACTGTTCTCTATCTGAACCACCACCTATAAAGAACATATCGCAATCAGATAACTTTATGCCTGATGTAGAGGTGATATTTTCAATTTTTAAATCTATTCCACGCCATTCACAGCGTTTTTTCAAGGAAATCACATTTCCTATATCACCATACAAATTTAATTTATCTGGCATGAAATGATACAATTTTAATTCCATATAACTATTTCTCCAATTCCTTTTGAGTTTCAGTTAACGCTGTATAATTTGGTATAGCAATAGAATATCTCTCAGGGTATTTTTTTAATTCTAAAACTGCCTCTGTAATATTCTCATTGACTGTTATATTAGCTTTAATATCACTATATTTCAAACGTAATGCTAATTCTTTAGCTCGCTTTCCTGAGCAAACAATATTTTTAATATTTTGATTAAGTAAAATATTAAAATCAGTATCCCAAATCCATGATATATCTAAGCCGTCAGCTCCATTATCATTTAATACTAAAAGATAATTTATATCTTCCTTAATCCCATTACCAATTGCTAATGATGCATTAAGTCCTGCTGGATTTTTCGCTAAGTTAAGCAACGCTGTAGCATCTTTTGATATAATAATACTTTGCATACGTCCATTCTTAGATGTATAACTGCTTAATCCCTGCTGAATTTCTTCCTCAGTTAGCCCTAGCTCTTTTAATAGTGAATATGCAGCAAGTAGATTATATATATTATAGTCTCCCGCCAATCTTGTCTCAATGATTTCACCATTATTAACACTAAATTTTATAAATGGTTCAACAACTGCATTTGTTACATTATATTTTGCTTCGGGGTGTTTAAAGCAACATTGTGTACATTTGTAAAAACCTAGCTGACTATAATGAATATAATCATAGTCTAATTCATGCCCACAATTAGGGCAAAATTTTGATTCCGAAATACCATAATCAACAAAGCTATATGCATCATTATTTATTCCAAAACAAACATTATTTTTGCCATATTTTGATAATCGTGTAACAAAAGGGTCATCACTATTTAAAATAAGCTGTATATCTTTTCCTTCTAATTGATTACCGATTGTTTCAATTAAAGTATCTATTTCTCCAAAACGATCAATTTGATCTCTAAAAAAATTATTAATAACAAATTTTGTTGGTGTTATATAATTCATAACTTTTGGAATAGAGCCCTCATCTATTTCAATGATAGCTAATTTTGTATTGTTTTTTGACTGGATAGCAAACGTAGATATGATCCCATCTAACATATTAGCCCCTTCAAAATTATTAATAAAATTTTTATTACATACTTTTAATGTATGTCCTATTAAATTTGAAGTTGTTGTTTTACCGTTTGTTCCAGTTACAAAAACAATTTCATCATAATTAGTAGCTAGTTTAGAAAGCACATTATTATCAAGTTTCCTCAATACTTTTCCTGGTAAATCTGTTCCTTTTTTACCTGCTACTCTACTGGCTTTTCTTGTCAATTTAGCCAAAAGTTTGTAAAATTCTAACATAACGTCTCCTGTTAAATCTTTTAAAGATTATTTTGTGATGTATCAAATTTATATCCTATTCCCCATACAGTAACAATCATTTTTGAAACTTTTGGAGAAATTTTATCAAATTTTTTCCTTACTCTTTTTATGTGAGTGTCTACTGTCCTAAGATCAGAATAAAAATCATAATCCCATACAGCTCTAAGAATTTCATTTCGTCTAAATGCTTTATCTGGTGATTTAGCTAAAAACAATAACAAATCAAATTCTTTTGGTGTAAGAAGAACCTCTGTGTCCTCTACGATAACCTTATGTGAATTCACATCTATTATCAATCCTGGAAAAACCAATACATCTTTTGTATATAATTCTGGTGTATAAAAAACACTGCGTTTAGTTCTTTGTAATATTGCATTTATTCTTAACATAAGTTCTCTAGGACTAAATGGTTTAATTACGTAATCATCTGCACCTAATTCAAATCCTTCTACACGGCTTTGTTCATCAGCCTGTGCTGACATTATTATAACAGGCGTCGCTTTAGTTTTTCTAAGTTCAGATAATATCGATTTGCCATTCAATATAGGTAAATGCACATCTAAAAGAACACATGAATAATCCATGTATTTCAAACGTTCTAAACCATCTTGACCATTACTAGCTTCATCAACAATATACCCCTCTTTTTCAAGGTACATTATTAATAGTTTTCTAATTCTCTCCTCATCATCTATTACTAATACTCTCTCTGCCACTAAATATCACTTCCTATAAATTACTTATCTCCATTTTTAGCTTTATTAATTAATCTTTTTACCTCATGTATAGTAAGAACCCTGTACTCACCCTTACGTAATCCATCTAGTGTCAAATCTTCAATAGATTCTCTTTTTAATTTCATTACTTCATAACCTAACGCTTCAAACATTCTACGTACTTGTCTATTTTTACCTTCATGAATTGTTAGTCTTACTAGTGTGTTACCACTCTTATTTTTATTTTTTACAATATTAACCTCTGCTGGAGATGTTTTATAATTATCAATTCTTACACCAGAACGTAATATTTTTAAATGGTGCTCTTCTAGCTTCCCATTAATTTTTGCTACATAGGTTTTCTTTATTTTGTGTTTTGGATGAGTAATCAAATTTATAAACTCCCCATCATTAGACATAATTAAAACACCAGATGTATCATAATCAAGACGCCCTACCGGTACTACTCTTTCATTCACTGCTTCAAAGAAATCCTTGACACAAACTCTATCTTTTTCATCAGACATAGATGTAATAACCTTTTCAGGTTTATAAAATAGATAGTATTTTTTATTTTCTTTTAATAAACGTACCCCTTCAACAATTATAACATCGCTTGGTTCAGCCTTAACACCTAATTGCTTAATGACCTCACCATTTACACTAACCTTTCCCTCTAATATTAATTGTTCAGCCTTTCTTCTAGATGTATATCCAGAAGCTGCTATTAACTTTTGCAATCTTTCCGCCATGTCATCCTCCTATTTCTCTAAAAATTTACTTATCTCGCTTTCACTTATATCATCTGATTTTGGTAACTCATCTAAACTTTCTATACCGAAAACATCTAAAAACATTTCTGTTGTTTCATAAAGTTTTGGTTTACCTATTGTGTCCAATGTTTTAGTTGATATAATTAATTCTTTAGATATAAGGGAGTGTAATATAGAGTCACTACTTACACCCCTTATTTTATCTATTTGAACTTTTGTTATCGGTTGATTATAAGCAATTATTGCTAGTGTCTCTAATGAAGCTTTAGATAATTTAATAAGATTCTTGGAAACAATAGCTTTTTTTATCATTTCAGACATTTCTTCATTTAAAAGCATTTTATAAGTCATCCCGAATTTCTTTATTATTAGAGGATTATCTCTTAAATTATATTCCTCCAAAAATATATTAAGCATATTTTCTGCTTCATGATGCTCTACTTCCATAAAAGTAGAAAAAAATTCAACACTCAAGCCTTCTTCTCCTTTCATAAAAAGTAAGGCTTCAATAATTTTTTTAATTTTATCTAATAACATAGCTTATTCCTTTAATTTATATTCCAGAATTATTTCATTTTCATTGTCTATACATATCAATTCCTGATCTCTAATCATTGTTAAAATACTAACAAATACTAAAACAATTTCATTTCTTTCAGTATAATTTTTTATTAGTCCAGAAAAAGATAATTTTTTATTTTTATTGAATCTTTCAGTCAATTCTTGTTTTATATCTTCAAATGAAATCTCACGACGATAGCCAACGAATGCTTTATCATTCTCATTATTATTAAAAGTTTTTAAAACATTTTCCATAGCTTTCAGCAACTTTATTGAAGGTATTCTTAAAGATCCTATATTATCTTGTATATCTAAATCTATACTTTCTTTTTCTAGGTATTGAGCTCGCTCTTTTTGCAAAATTTCCAATTTAGTACTAAGTTCCTTATAGTTTTTATAATCCAATAACTGTTGTACTAAATCTTCTTCCTCTTCCGCAACATCTTCTTCAAATTTTGGTAGTAGACTTTTACTCTTTATATGGAGTAAAGTTGCTGCCATTACTATATATTCTTCTGCAATTTCAAGAGAAAACTCTTCACTAGTATTTATATACTCTAAATAACTCTCTGTTAATTTTGCAATAGGTATATTATATATGTCTAACTCCATTTTTTCAATTAAATGCAATAATAAATCAAGTGGTCCTTGAAAAATCTCTAAATTAACATTATACATTTACTATTATTCCTTTAATTAATTGTTCTTCTTGGATGATTGATTAGAGTTCTCTTTTGCCCTGGTTTTTTTAGATTATTAAAATACAACTTTAAACTATGAATATTTTTTAATCCTAGAAGTTCTTGTACTTCTTCTGCTGGAACCTTATCTTCTAAAAGATGAATAGCCAATGAGTTTCTAAAATTCATTGTATTGAGTTCTTTCTCAAGCCCTAAATCTTGTTGACGCTTTTTAAAAATTTTCCAAAAGCCTTGACGACTTATTCCTTCACCATCATGATTTAAAAATAACTTACTTTCATCCTCAATATCAGGATATTCTTTTTTCAATTCTTCAATATAGTTTTTAATTGCATCCGTTGATTCTTTATTTAATGCAACTGTTCTATACCCTTCTTTTTTCTTATACTTCAAGTATCCTATTGTTGTATTAACATCCTTCAATTCCAAGTTAATACATTCTGTGGGTTTTATACCTATAGAGTATGATAGTTCAAAAATAGCTTTATCTCTATAATCCATCCAATTTTTTGTATCAATATCTAAAATTTTAGCTATTTCTTGCCTTGTAAATATAATAAGATTATGTTGGTCATCTTTATCCACATGTACATCTATGTTTATCTTATTAGAAATTAACCTTGTATTATAAAGATATTCAATAAAAATATGTACTGTTGAAATTGTTCTTGATAATGTCGCAGATGAATAGTCTTTTTCCTTTAGATACCCTAAATATCTTGTAATTAATTCCTCATTCAGCCAAGAATATTCCTCTATTGAATATCCCATTTCAACCAAATACAGAAAGATTTTTCTCAAATCTCTATCATAAGAATTAATTGTATTCATAGAGAATTTTTTCTTGTTTTCTAAATATTCTCTAAAATCATTCAGTAACTTTTCACTCATAAAAATACCCCCTTAGTATTAAAATACTCCCTAAATATTTATCTCTATAATGATTATATCATCTATAAAACTTTATGTAAATGTATTTGTAGCATTTTGACACTCACAATTAAAAAACCTTGAACAGTTTTTTGTAATAAACAAAAATCTCTCAAAGTTTATATTTATTAACTAAATTTATTATACTAAATTCTTTTTTTCCCGAATTTATTTTGAATTCCAATTACAAAAAATAAATTGACTATCATTATTGCGATTGGAGCTAAGATGGCATTATGGAAATAATACTTAGACATTGCTGCTCCAAAAATAACACCAAATAAAAATACTGAAACTACTGTTAAATAAATTAAAAACGGATATCTGCTTTCACTTTTTTTTAGGAAAATATATTTATATAAATGTTCACTCATAGAGCGTAAATTTCCAGTACAAAATACACTAGCAAAAACAAGATTATTAACTTTTCTAAATCCATCAAATTGAATAGCGCAAACAAATGAAATGACAATTGGTCGGATATCTAAGGCAAATAATGAACCTTTAAAAAATATAAATGTTAATGCTATAATTTGAATAAATAATAGTATATAGATATGTTTGAAAATAGACAATTCTTTATACTTTGATTCTATATATTTACTAACTAATACCCCGACTATGAAAGATAATACCGGAATAAGATAATGTCGAACTTCATATAGGTCCCCGTTAATCAAACCTATCCCAACAAAAATTAAATTTCCTGTTTGTGCATTAGCAAAAATCCCCCCACAATTAACAAAAGTATATGCATCAAAAAAACCACCTACCAAGGTCAGTAGCAAACAAAACATCAATTGTTCATGTACAGGTAGATTTTTATTAATCAACGTCTCACGAATATTCATATATTTAGCCTCTCCTACATCATTACAAGTTAATCAAAAATTGTTTCCCAATCATCAGGATTTTCAGAACAAGAAAAACACATTTCTAATTGTTTTTTAGTGGTTCTCTGAACTGAAAGCTCTGGTAGATTATCTAAAGAAAAGAAATCTGCAGCCAGCGTCTCAGTATTTGCTTCAAAATCATGATTGATATATTCACACAAAACAAAAATTTTAACCATACCAAGCGGAAAGCTGACTGGATGATGTCTGTTATAATCCAACACCGCAATAATTTTTTTAGGTTTAATGATAGCTCCTGCTTCTTCTTTCGCTTCTTTTATAACATTTTCCCTCACACTTTTTAAAGCATCTTGATAGCCACCAGGAAGAGCCCATTTTCCATCTAACTGTTCCTTAACTAAAAGAATTTTATTATCCTTGATAATGGCAGCTCTAGTTTCTACCTTAGGAGTTTGATATCCTATTTCACTGGCAAAATGCTCTTTGATTTTTTCTGGAGATATATCATATTTATAAGCAAGCATTTCACAGGAAATTTCTCTAATTCTTTCCGAACGTTCTCTATCAAATTTATCTTTGCTATATGCAAGAGAGCATTGAGCTAAAAATTGCAACTCTTTTGCCCATGATTTCCAGATACCATCCATATAAACTCTAACCACATCTTCTATTCTTCTTATAAAAATCGCATCTTTAACGTCTAGAAAATCATAATCATTACTCATTAAAAAAACATTAGCCAACTCAGGTTTAATATTATTTTTATCAGCAGTTAAATACAATACGTTATATTGAAAGGAGTCGACCCCTTCTGAAAAAGTATAGTTAATATTATTATTACTAAATACTTTTTCTAAATCTTTTGTTATTTTACATTCTAATTTTTTATCTATTAATAATTTTTGGTACATAAAACTACCTCCACGCTTATCTATATATTATAACATACTTATTTTTATTTTTCCTACTTAATTTTCTTATTAATTCCTAACACTTACAAAGTTATGATTAATACAATATATTTTTTATTAATTATTTTATAAAACTATTATTAACGATTAAAAATTTTCTCAAATTTCTTGTAAGTTTTGATTATTAGTTGTATAATTATTATTGTAAGTATACGGTAAGGAGGGAATAGAATGAAATACATTATTTCTTTATTTTGGGCTTTCATTTTTTCATTTGTAACAATATTTATAATTACATCTATTTTAGGGAGTAACTCTGAAGTTAATACGCTTAGGGACTGCGCAATTTTATCTGTAATCTTCACAGTATTTGTTGCTCTACTTGATGCTATTGGTTTGGATAAAAAAAGAAGAGAAAATTAATTTATAAAAATAAAATTTATTATTAAAATAGGAATGGGACTTATGTTGCTTTCCTATTTTTTCTAAATAGGAGCACTACATATATGAATAATTTACTTGCAACTATGTGTTATATTGATAATGGTGACAGTTATCTTATGCTTAAGCGTAATAAAAAAGAAAATGATATTCATGAAGGGTTTACTATCAGTGTTGGCGGTAAGTTTGAAATTGGAGAAAGTCCCGAGGATTGCGTTATTCGAGAAGTAAAAGAAGAAACGAATCTTGATATCATTAAACCTAAACTTCGTGGCATAATCACTTTTCCAAATTTTGATGGAAATAAAGATTGGTATACATATGTATTTACAGCAAAAGATTATACAGGTAACCTTACAAAAGATTGCAATGAAGGAGATTTAGTTTGGGTTAAAAAGAATGAAATACAAAATATAAAAACTTGGGAAGGTGATTATATATTTCTTGATTGGCTAATACAAGATAAGCCTTTCTTTTCAGCTAAATTTAATTATAAAGACAATAAATTTATTGATTATGAAGTAACTTTTTACGACTAAAGGAGCAATATTATGAATATTGAATTAAATAAAATTTTTGAAACACACTATACTATCAAAGGTGAAAATAGTGCTAAAAGTATGGGGAGTGGTGATTTGGAAGTATTATCTACACCTAGTCTAGTGGCTTTTATGGAAAATTCTGCAAAAAATTACTTAAATAATTTTCTTAATGAGGAACTAGGCAGTGTTGGTAGTAATATTAATATAAATCATCTTGCTCCAACTCTTATCGGAAAAAGCATAATTGTCAAAGGTACAATTAAAGAAATTATCAAAGAAAAGATAATTATCTTCAGTCTTGAAGCATACGAAGGTGATAAACAAATTGCAACAGCTGATCATACACGTGTAATAATTAATAATAAGAAATTTATGAAAAAATTAATATCTAAATAAGCAAATAAAAACCTCCTAAATAGGAGGTTTTTATTTTACAATTTTACATTTAAAATTCATTAGAAAACATTAATTCTAAAAAATATTCTTTAAGTACTTTTATATAAGTACCTTTCATACCTAATGATTTTGACTCTATAATACCTGCACTTTCTAATTTTCTAAGTGCATTAACAATAACTGAGCGAGTAATTCCTACTCTATCTGCAATTTTACTTGCGATAAGTAGTCCTTCTGTTCCATCTAATTCTCTGAAAATATGTTCAATTGCTTCTTTTTCTGAATATGATAACGAATTAAGAGCCATATTCACCATATCTTTGTCTCTAGCTAGATTTTTTTCTTTATCTTGTTTTTCGTGAAGAATTTCAATTCCTACTACTGTTGATGCATACTCTGCCAACACCAAGTCGTCATCCTGAAAATTGTTATCCATTCTTCCAATAACTAGTGTCCCTAGACGCTCACCCCCACCTCTTATTGGTAAAATTACAGTATAGGTATTCCCATCAAATCTTTCTTTCTCTTCATCTGGGAAAATAGAAAGCGGATCTTGAAATGGGATATTAACCTTCGTAGCATATACTTTTAATGTTGCATCTAAATAAGCTTTAGGCACTTTCCTCGCACGAATAATTTCTTCCATACGTTCGTTAGAGTAATCTACAATAGAATCATACCCAAGAATATTACCTTCTACATCCAAAATATAGACAACAGAATCTAAAATAGGACTTAAGCGCATTGCCATTGCTTCAAAATCGACATTATCATGACGTCCTTCTTGTAAAATTGTACTTATTTTTCTTGTTTTTTGTAATAAACTCGCCATTTTTTTCTCCTTACAAAAATACTTCCTCGACTATTATACCACTATTCAAAGGAAATTGTAAGACTTTTCAATAAAATATTTTAATCAATTCTGAAATTTTCTAAAATTTCTAATGATCTTTTTGCGTATTTTTCATATTTTTCCTTTTTATCTCTAATTTTCTCTGGAAGAGGTTTTATTATACCGAAGTTTGCATTCATAGGTTGGAAGTTTTTACTAGTATTGTCTACTATATAATTTGCCATTGCTCCAATCATAGTTTCAGTTGGGAAAACTACTTCTTTTCCTTCAGTGTTGTATAATGCATTTAGTGCTGCTACAATTCCAGAAGCTGCACTTTCAACATAACCTTCTACGCCTGTCATTTGCCCTGCAAAATAAATATTTTCCTCATCTTTTAGACGATATGTTTTTTCTAACAATTGAGGAGAGTTTAGATATGTATTTCTGTGCATAACTCCATAACGAACAATACTAGCATTTTCTAAACCTGGAATCATATTAATAATTCGTTTTTGTTCACCCCATTTTAAATGTGTTTGGAATCCAACTATATTATATAGTGTTCCCTCACTATTATCTTGGCGAAGTTGCACTACAGCATAAGGGCGTTTATCAGTTTTTGGATCTTCTAGACCTACTGGTTTCATCGGTCCAAATAATAAAGTTTTTTCACCACGTTTAGCCATTTCTTCAAAAGGCATACAACCTTCGAAATAAATTTCTTTTTCAAATTCTTTTAACGGAGCTGCTTCTGCTGTAATTAATTCATTATAAAATGCAAAAAATTCATCTTTTGTCATCGGACAATTTAGGTACGCAGCTTCGCCTTTGTCGTAACGCGATTTTAGATATACTTTATTCATATCTATAGAATCTTTTTCAATAATTGGGGCTGCCGCATCATAAAAATATAATCCATCCTGTTTTGTATATTCCTTAATGTTCTCACTCAGTGAATCAGATGTTAAAGGTCCTGTAGCAACAATAACAGGATTTTCTCCTTTAGGAATTTCTGACAACTCTTCTTCTATAACATTGATATTTGGATGGTTTTTAATAGTATTTGTAATCATTTCTGAAAACTTATCTCTATCAACCGCTAACGCTCCTCCAGCAGGAACTTGCGTAGCATCTGCACATTTCATGATTAAAGAATCAAGCACTCTCATTTCTTCTTTCAATAAACCTACAGCATTCGTAATATTATTAGCTCTTAATGAATTTGAACATACTAACTCAGCAAAATTTTGCGTTTTATGTGCTGGGGTCATCTTTTTTGGACGCATTTCATAAAGATCTACTTTAATTCCACGCTTAGCAAGTTGCCATGCTGCTTCGCTTCCAGCAAGACCGGCTCCAATTACAATTATTTTCTTTTCCATTAACTATCTCTCTTTCTATTTTATAATAAATCCGAAAAATCTTCTTTTTCTTCTTTTTCCTCTTTGTTTTCTTTTATATCTTGTGTAATTATACGACCATTTTTATCAAAAAGATATGTCTCAATACTTGCTAATGTTTCATCAATAAGCTCTGAATAATCATCACGTGATTCATAAGCGACGATTTTTTCTAATCTCGGTTTTGTTTTTGGAGCTTTTGGCGTAAAAATTGTACAGCAATCTTCAAATGGAAGATTAGAAATTTCTAATGTGTCTATTTCTTTTGCAATTTTTATAATATCTACTTTGTCCATTGTCAACAGTGGTCGTAATATAGGTATATTTGTTACATTATTTATGCAATTCATAGACTCCAATGTTTGGCTAGCCACCTGTCCTAATGATTCTCCAGTCGCAATAGCAAGGCAACCCTCTTTTTTAGCAACTTCTTCTGCAATGCGAAGCATAAATCTTCTCGTAGAAGTCATTGTGCAATTTGATGGAATGCGTTTTACTATTTCAGTTTGTAACTTCATAAAATTAACAACATGTAATTTTATTTTTCCTACAACTTCACTAAGTTTAATAGTTAGGTCAAAAATCTTTTGTAATGCATCAGCTGACGTAAACGGTGGAGATTGAAAATGAATCATTTCTAATTCTACACCTTTAACCTGCAACATATGAGCTGCAACAGGAGAATCAATCCCTCCTGATAATAGCAATAATGCTTTTGATGAAGTATTGACAGGAAAACCACCAATCCCCTTTATAAAGTCTGTGAAAATAAAAATTCCTTCACTACGAACTTCTACATTAATAATAAAATCCGGTTGTTTTACATTAACTTTTAAGTTTTTATAATTAACAAGTACGTGACTACCAAAAATATTATTCAACTCATTAGTATTATGTGTGAAATTTTTATTTGGACGTTTTGTTTGTATTTTAAAAGTATACTCTTTATCTAATTTCGTTTTTAATAAATTATCTACTACTTTTTTTGCTTCTTCTATATCCAATGGTGCACGTAATACTGGAGAAAAATTGTGAATCCCTGGAACATGTTTTAAACGACTCATTATTTCTTCTACATCATCATTATTATCTAAATGGATATACATTCTATCACGTTTTGTTTGAACATGAAATCCTTTTAATCCTTGAAGATTGTAACGAATATTTTTTGTAAGCTTTTTTAAAAATTCATTTCTATTTCCAGACTTTAGAGTAAGTTCTCCATATCTGACTATTATATGACTATATTCCACTTTCAATTACCTCTTTAAATTTTTTATAATATTCATCTTTAAATACTTCGATAAATTTTTTAACTTCTTCTAGTTTTGTCTCATATGAGAAACTAACTCGAATACTTCCTTCAATATTTTCTCTTGATAAACCACGAGCATATAAAGCTTCATTCAAATGAAAAGTTCTTGACGAACAAGCACTCGTCGTTGAAACCATAATTCCACGTTCATTTAATGCATTGATAATGGCTTCTCCTTTTATTTTCGGAAGACTAATGTTAATTATTGAATCTACAAAATCATTTTGTAACGGAGAATTAATTATTACGTGCTCTATTGCGCTTAATTCATCAACAATTAATTTCTTATATTCATAATGTTTTTCTTTAACATCATTTACTTTCTCTTGAGTTAGTCTCAATGCTTTAGCAAGACTTACTGCTCCAGGAACATTTACAGTACCACTTCGAAGACCGTTTTCTTGCCCTCCTCCAAAAGTAATATTGTGCGTCGTTCTTCGTGATTTTAAATATAATACTCCTACACCTTTCAAGCCGTGAAACTTATGTGCAGAAATAGAATAACTATCAATCATAGTTAAATCAATTTTTTCTTTCAGTACCCCTTGAACTCCATCAACATGAAAATGAATTTTCGGATATTCTTTTAGTATCTCTACAATTCCTTCAATAGGTTGAATTGCTCCAAAAATATTATTAACATGCATTACACTAACTAGAATAGTTTCTTTTGTTAACAATGATTTTAAATGTTCTAAGTCAATAAATCCATTTTCATCAACATTAACATAGTCTAAAATAAAACCACGATGTTCTAATTCTCTAAACGTCTCTAATACTGAAGGATGTTCTATCCTCGAAACTATAATTCTATTTCCAAAATCTTTTTTATGTTCAACACTTCCTAAAAGAGCTATATTATTACTTTCAGTTGCACAAGATGTAAAATATATTGTATCACTTTCCACACCTAATATATCTGAAACTTGCGTTCTAGCTGCATTAAGAAGTTTATTCACTGTTTTCCCATATTTATTAATACTAGCGGGATTCCCATAATAATTATTATTAACCTCAACAAAAGTTTTCAAAACTTCATCATAAGGTTTTGTAGTCGCACAATTATCTAAGTATATCATTTTTGACACCTTTCAATTACATATTTGTTGTTAACAAATCACTATAAAAGTATATAACAAATAGCTAGTTTTATCAATTGAAATCAATTCAATTTCAGTTTTCTTTAATTACTAAAATTGTATATATTTGGTTAACTTATGTCTATGTTTAATCAATAAATATAAAAACAGCTAAAAATAAATTACTTCCATTTATTTTTAGCTATTTCCTTATTCTCCATTAACTACATCTTTTAAAATCTGATCCCATTTTGGAAGATTTCTATCAATACGAACAGCTCGATCGCTATCAGTCCCTAAAATATTATGTGATGAAGTTGCAAGTGCTACAACAACACCATCAACAGATAATTCATAAGAAAAAATAGTTTTTATTCCATTATGTTTTTCTATCCACGTCTTAATAAACATATCTTGATTCTCAAATCTGATGTTATTTTTGATAGAATATTTAACCTCTATATCAGAATAATATAGATTATAGTTAATTAGAGAATCTACATCTATCCCCAAACTATTTAGATAGTACTTTTTGGCTAAATTAAGCCAATCGTAAATATACTTATTATCTAAAAAGCCTGCTGAGTTAAAAAATTTTTTTTCTAATTTGAATTTTATAGTTTTTTCGTACATATTACTTCTCCTTTGCTATTATATCAGAAATAGCTTGCATTAAGATAGCTGTAATTTCGTCATGACTTTTTCCTTCTTCTTTCAAACTAGTGGCATCTATTTCATCACCTACAACTATTTTAATTTCTGAAAATAATCTAAAATTTTTACTTGGAATTATTGCAAACGGAATAATTTTCGTTTTAGCTCTTGTTGCGATAAAAGATGCACCATTGTGTAATTGACCTAAATCTAACTCTTTTGAATGGGAACGTGTACCCTCAGGGAAAACACCAACTACTTCTCCTTCTTTTAATAACTTAATACTAGAATTAATAGCTGCTCTATCGAAAGTTCCGCGTTTAATAGGAATTGCTCCAGTTGCTTTTAATGATTGCTTTATGAATGGAATTTTAAATAATTCTTCTTTTGCAATAAATCGAATTTTTTTATCAAAAAATGCTGGAAACAATAATGGATCATGATTGCTCAAGTGATTTCCTGAAATAACAACACCTTTTGCATTCTCTATTTTTTCGCCATTAATTACTGTTACTTTATAAAAAATTTTATAAAACAATAATAACAATGTTTTTACAAAGTTATACATTCTTTTCTCCTTATCCTTCTGCCTTCTTAATTAATTCTGTCATCTTTTCTACTACCTCAGTTATAGTTAAATTAGTTGTATCTATCAACACTGCATCATCTACTTTTACAAGTGGTGCTATATCACGGTTTTCATCTTGATAGTCACGCGCTGCTATATCTGCTTTAACCTTATCGAAATCAATATCAACTACCCCTTGTCGTTCAAAATCTAAAACACGACGTCTCGCTCTTTCTTCAACGGATGCTGTCAAGAAAATTTTTACATCCGCGTTAGGTAGCACTACCGATGCTATATCTCGACCATCCATTATTATATTATTACTCATTGCAAGGTTTCTTTGAGTGTCAATTAAAAATTCGCGAACCGCAGGTGATTTAGCAAATAGTGACGTAAATTTTGACACTTCTGCAGTTCGAATTTTTTCACTAACATCTTCACCATTGACGAAAACATATTGAACCCTATCTATAAACTTCACTTCAAACTTTACTTTGCTCAATAGTAACTCTATTTTTTTTTCATCTAATTCTGTTAAATTATTTTTCAAAAAATCATATGTTAATCCACGATACATCGCACCTGTATCAACATAATTATATCCTAAATTTTTAGCCACCATCTTGGTTATCGTACTTTTGCCTGAACCAGCTGGCCCATCTACGGCTACTGATATGTATTTCATCATTTACCTCTCAGTCAAATTTTTTCATGATTAATTATAGCATAAACTCATACTAAACACTAGCTTTTAAAGAGAAAAATTCCATTTATAGTAACTTGAACTATACTCTTAGATTTGTTTTTTTACATCATAGTATAACATTAATTAAATTGTATAAAATCAAATACTTATTTTAATTTAAGTCCTAATAGTTTATCACGTAAGGCATTATTTTCCAAACTTTCCTGCTTCATATATTTTTTCATATCAACACGACTCGCCTTATCTTTTTTATTATTTTTTATACGTTTATCTACTTCTTTTTGTTTTAATGAATTTCCGCATACACATCTATAAGTAGAATTTTCTCCACTTCCGAATAAAGTCATCTTCTTATGACAATTATCACAGCGAAGATTTGTCAAACGACTTATTACTTTTCTATTTCTACAAGTAGGAGATGAACATTTTAACATCTTTGTTCCTTTTTTATCTACCTCAAGCATATAGCTTCCACACTTTTCACACTTTTTCCCGCTAATATTATCATGTTTAAACTTATCCTGACTATCTTTTATTTCTAAAATACATTCCCTCGTATAACCCTTAATATCTTTTAAAAACTTATCTTTTGATAGTTTGTTTTTAGCAATATTATCTAATTGTTTTTCCCACGTTGCAGTAAGCGAAGGGCTTTTTAGATTTTTCGGTACTAAGTTTAACAGTTGCTTAGCTTTGTTTGTTGTTTTTATCCTACCGTTATCTAAAACCAAATAATCATTAGTAAATAATTTTTCTAGAATATCTGCACGAGTCGCTACTGTTCCGATACCATTAGTTTGTTTTAGAATTTTTCTTTCATTATCATCATCTACAAACTCAAAAGGATTTTCCATCGCATAAATTAAACTACCTTCTGTGTAATAACTCGGTGGCGTTGTTTGTTTTTTATTATACTGCAAACTATCCAAGCTAAATTTTTTAGTAGAAAAACTAATTTTTTTATCCTCAATCTCGCTTCTACTTAACTCTTTAAAACCAAGTTGAATTACTCTTGTACTTTTAGCGGTAAATACTTTATTATCTAATTTAAAACTATAACTTGTCTCTTCATATTTATAATCAGGTAGAAGGTTTTCAAGGAATCTTTTTACTACTAAATTATAAATCTTAAGCTCTGTATCAGATAAAGACATGTAATTTGGCTTTTGCTCCGTTGGAATAATTGCATGATGATCACTAACTTTAGAATTATTTATAATTCTCTTCGTATTAAAATCTTTTTCGCGTAGCAGTTTAGCAGTTATTTCCTTATAATCACCACCAATAGCTCGTAAGCGATCAGCTAAAGTATTTTTCATATCAGTTGTCAAATATCTACTATCAGTACGAGGATATGTCAGTACTTTATGAAATTCGTATAAACGTTGAATAATATTAAGTGTCTGTTTTGGAGACAATCCAAATAATGCACTTGCTGCTTGCTGGATATCAGTTAAATTATATAGTGGTTTCGGGATAGAAGTTTTAATCTTAACCTCTACCTTATCAAAATTAATAGTTTTATTTTTATTATCGCTAACAAACTTTTCAGCTTTAGTAAAATTATACTCACTTTCTCCACAGTTAAATCTAATACCATCAACTACTGCTTCAAAAGTATAATACTCACGTGGTTTGAAATTCTTAATTTTTTCTTCACGTTCAAACACCATCTGCAATGTTGGAGTTTGAACACGACCACAATTTAATGATGCATTATACTTCAATGTTAACGCTCTTGAAGCATTAATTCCAACTAGCCAGTCAGCGTTAGCTCGGGCAACACCAGAGTAATAAAGTCCAAGATAATTATCACCAGCTTTAAGATTTTTGAATCCATCTTTTATAGCTTTATCTGTAACAGAAGAAATCCATAAACGCTTAACTTTCTTTTTGCAATTTGCTTTTTCAAGAATATAACGTGCAACAAGTTCTCCCTCACGTCCAGCATCTGTTGCTATAATAACTTCATTAACATCTTTTCTATTAACTGCAGTTTCTATTATTTTATATTGTTTAAAAGTTTTCTTTATAATCTCTGTTTTCATATACTTTGGAATCATTGGCAAATTTTCTAAACTTACATTGCTGAACTCCTTATATTTATCAGGAGTTTGCAGCGTTACCAAATGCCCTAATGCCCAAGTAACGATGTACTTATCTCCTTCTAGACAACCATTCTTGTTATTTTTTGCACCAAGATTTCTCGCTATATCACGAGCAACAGATGGTTTTTCACACAATACTACACTTTTCATTGTTATTCCTCACAAAATTTTGATAATTCAATTAAAATATTCATATTTTAGTATTTTTTAAATTTTCTCTATGTATATTTATTATAATGGAAATTTATTTAAATATCCAGTAGCCACCTGATTAGAAAATTTGTATTTACTCTTATAAATATAAAATAATTAATTTAAAATCTATAAAACATATAATCATTATCAATATATAAAAACTTTAATTGTAAAATTCAAATAAAAATATTATAATTTACTTATATTACTATTGGAGGTCTTTATTTTATGAAACTTTATTTAGCTGGAGCATTATTTAATGAGGGAGAAATTTCTCAACGTTTGAAAGAAGGTCGTTTATTAAAGGAACGTTTTGGAGAAAAGTTATCAGTTTTTAATCCAATTGAACAACCGTTTAATGAAGATAAACAAACTTTACCTACTCCACAAGAAATTTTTCGTGGAGACACAGAAGCTATACATAACTGTGATATATTTTTAGTTGATATTACTAATGAAGATAGTGGCGTTATGGTTGAGTTAGGCTTAGCAATTGCCCTAAAAAAACGAATTATTGCCATCAATTCTGATATCCGTCTAAAATCTGCAAATAAATATGAAATTCCTAGTTATGCAATGAACCATTACGTTCTTGGTGGGATTTTAGAACATGGAAAACTTGTATATTCTTTTGATGAAGCATTAAAAGAATTAGAAGGACTATTTTGCTTAAGTAAATAGTCTTTCTACTGTAACAACATTATAATAAAAAACATCCTTAGCGTTAGTTTTGCTATAACTAACCTTAAGGATGTTTTATTTTAAATATCATCTTTTTCTTTATTATTTATTCTAATTTTAAATCTCATGCCATGCTCATATGGTTTGAAGCTATATTCTAAATCATAACTTTCTAATATATTTTTTACAATATATAACCCTAGCCCGGTACCATTTTGCGGTTTATTAATTACTTGAGTATGATAAAAAATCTTGAATAAATTTTTTTGTGCTTCTTCGCTTAATGGCTTACATGGATTATCTATATATAAATATTCTTCATCATCATATATTTGAATACTACTATCTTCCGAAGAGTATTTAATTGCGTTACTAACAACATTAGATAATACTTTATCTAATGCCTGCTTACTCATAAGTATAGTTGTAGTATCTTTTACACCATTATTTATCTTAATGTTCTTCACCAAATACATTTCTCTATATCTATCAATCATAATTTCAACAGCGTTCTTTATATTTAATATTTGTTTATTTTCAGTCCATTCTTGAAACTTAGAAGATTCTAAAATCTCTCCTAATAATATACTTAGACTATCAATCTTTAAAATAGTTTCAGATAAATATTTATTATGATCTTTATAAACACCCACATTATACTTCATATTTTCTAAAATAATTCTAATTCCTGTTAAAGGTGTTTTTAGTTCATGAGAAGCCGCTCTCAAAAACGCAACTTTTTGTTCTTGCAATTCGATAATATTTTTATTCTTTATTTCCAAATCATTTATAGTAGTTAACAATTTACTGTATACTTTATTAATTTGTGAACCTACTTCTCCCAATTCACCTTTATTCCCTTCGTCAAATCTAGCATCTAACTCCATATTTTGCATTTTTTTAGTGACTTTTGAAATATATAAAAGTGGCTCTGCCAGTCTCTTAGAATAAACATATGAAAATATAAAACTAAATATTAACGTTAATACAAGTGTATATGGAAGATACACCAATACAATGTCTATTGCCTCATCTATTAAATTAGTGCCTGAAATAAACTGTACTGATAAATTTTTATTATCTTTTGTTTTTAGTGTTCTTTCCTCAATAATAATATATGTAGATTCATTATTTTTATTAATGTTTAAATCCTTTACTATTTGTGAATCATCTTTAGGTGTTTCTTCCTTCAAATGTACAGAAATCCTCAAATTTTTTGAATATGATTCCAATAATAATGGAATCTCATCCGAATTTTTTTCTTCCAAATACTTTATTAAAATATCCGCACTCTCATTTATTTTATTTCTTTGATTCTCTGCGTAAAAAATCGGAAAAGTAAAGTATACTATTGCATGAATAATAATTATAGCTGTACCTAAAATTCCTAATGTCTTGAAAAAATTTCTTGAAAAAATCCCCATATTTTTTATCATAATTGCAACTTATACCCCACATTTTTTACTGTGACTATACAATCCAGTTCTAATTTTTTTCTTAAATTTTTAATATAGACATCTATTACTCTATCATATGGTACATCATCACTATTATTCCATACATAATCTAATATTTGCTCTCTACTCATTACTTGATTAGAATGCTTCAGAAGAAATTTAAGTACATCTATCTCTTTTGGCTTCACATCCACCTCTACATTAGCATATACAGCCTTATAACTTGTAAAATCTACTACAGCTTCTCTATATTTCCAAATTTCATGATTACCATAATGTCTTTTTAATAAGGCGTTTACCCTTTTTGCTAATAAAGGAAGTGAAAAAGGTTTAGTTACATAATCATCCGCTTCTAAATCAAAACCTTTTAATTGAGATATTTCATCTTCCATAGCACTTAGTATAATAACAGGAATATTACTTTGAGTTCTTATTTCTTCTAATACTTCATAGCCATTTTTTTCTGGCATCATGAGATCTAGAACAATTAAATTTATTTCAATATCATTAAAAATATTTATTGCTTCCACACCATTTCCAGCTGTAAAAACATTATATCCATATTCTTTTAAATATTCTTCTACTCCTGTTAGTATTGTTTGTTCATCATCTACTACTAATATATTCATCGTTATGTTTTCCTTTGGTATTATTCTCATATTTAAGAATAACATGTTGACATATTTTTTTCAATACTATTAATTAATTGCTAATCTTAGTAAACTAAAATTAGCAATTAATATGTTTTATATTGTTTTTAATTTTTTATCCTGTAATTGTAATACAACGTCCGCTTCTTTTGCTAGTTGATTACTGTGAGTTACTACAATTACACATTTATTTCTTTTCTTCGCTGAATCTTTTAATATATTAATAATATCCTCAGCCGTTTTTTCATCTAAGTTACCAGTAGGTTCATCTGCTAATATTATTGGTGCTTCTGAAACAAGAGCCCTCGCGATAGCAACACGTTGTTGCTGCCCTCCTGAAAGTTTCATAATATTTCTTTTTATTTGTTCTTCTTCTAATCCTAATTGTAATAAAATATCTTTATTCGCTTTTGAAGATACTAATTTTAAATTTTCTAACGGTGTTAAATAATCAATTAAGTTGTAATTTTGAAAAACTAATGATATTTGGTGACTTCTATGGTAATTATATCCTTTCTCACTAATATCTTGATTATTAAACAAAATTTCTCCACTAGTAGGTGTATCTAATCCTGCAAGTAGCGATAATAGTGTAGATTTACCTGCCCCAGATTTACCTACTATTGCATAAAATTTTCCTTCTTCAAATTCAACATTCAAATTTCTTAAAACTTTTTCTTTTCTGTTTTCATATGAATAACTAACATTTTTAATTTTTAAAATTGACATATTCTTTGTTCCTCTCTTAGCTCATTTTTGATAAAATTTCTTTTGGCTTCATTCTTAATGTTATTAAAGATGTTATTACAATAGAACACACTATTATTAAGAATAATATAGCTGATACTGTTAGAACATATCCTAACTCTACTTTTACATTTAAAATTTGTTGGGAAATTGCTTCTGGTAAATTATCTACCCCTAGCTTATCTATAGCATTTTTTACTCCATATTTTAAAATAACATTTTCTAAAACACTAGATAAGATTATGCTAAACACAGCGATATATACTAATTCTATTATCTGTTGCAGTATAATTTTTGTTTTTGAAGTTCCTATAGATAATAATATCCCTATTTCGTGTAATCTTTCTCTTAGCCAAAATATTAGAACTAATGATAAAATTATCACACTTGCTATAATACTTCCTATTTTTACCATATCTATTATCTTTTCTATACTTTGTAAAGAAGCGATAACTGTTTGGAAATTTTTATTAGATTTTACTATTTCTGTATCTTCTATTGCTAGATTTTCTGCTGATTTGGCAACATCTTCTAACTTCTCTGGATTTTTTACAAAGTAATCTACAGACGTAACCTTTTTATCACTTTCAGAATATCCCATTAATTCTTGACTTGATTTATAATCTGTATAAACTGTGTTTTCTATGAAATCTGAACTCAATCCTTGAAATTCATTATTCTTTGTTCCTGAATAAATACCTACTACTTCGTAGTCTTTGTTTGTAGTCTTTTGTTCAGAACTATTTGCTTTTTCTAATTTTATTTTACTTCCAATATCAAGATTATTTAATTTTGCAAATTCTTCGTGAACCAATACTTTATTACGATCTTCAGGACCTATATGTCTTCCTTTTTTCAATTTCAATACTTCGCTTTTAAAGTCTGAATTATCTGCGGTATTAGTATTTGCATTTAACATAACTAAATTGTTTTTATTTGTTTTCTCGTCTAAAATAAGATTATTTTCTCCCTCTACAACCTTATTACCTAAAAGATTAACAGGTGTTGCAAATTGATAATTTGCTCCTTTTATATCAGGTAAGTTTGTAATTTTATCCAATTTTTTCACAGATAATTCTTTATCAGTTTTTGATAAGTTTTTAACAGTGAAACCAAAATTAGAACTTTCATATATTTTATTTGAAATACCTTTTACAGTATGATTTAGAATATTACTACTTAATAATACCGTTGATATAATTGTAAGTAGCATAAACATAATTATACTTCTAACCTTTTTTCTAGTTATATATAGATAGGCTCTTTTAAAAGTTGTCATAGCTATTACTCCTTTCTTTTACCATTTACTCATCTACAAAGTATAACTAGTTAATATTTTGTAACAATTCTTTTGGTTTTTTGTAAATTAATCGAATTGATGTAATACAAATCGCTATTACAATTACCGCTAATCCTATTCCTACAACACTCATCATATCTGTAAGGTTTACACTTACATCTAATGATGTTATCATTTTACTCGCTCCTTCTACCTCTGCATTAGCTCCTAGATTTAGACCTTTTGTTTGATTAGCAACGCTCTCTGTAACAGATTTTATAGATTGTGATAAAATTTGATTTCCTATACTTTGACTAACCGCTTTACCTATAAAGTATGAAACGATAAAACTTGGAATACTAATCAGAACTAACTCTATGATAAACTGTCCTACTATTTTTGCCTTAGAAACTCCTAGAGCAAGGTTAACACCAATTTCTTTTCTTCTACCATTAATCCATAGGAATAATATTAGAGATAGTATAATAATACTGAATACTACTGTTCCTATAAATACTCCATTAGTAATACCATATATAGAATCAAGTGATTTTTGTAATACTGGGAAGTTTTGATTACTTTTCACTAGCTCAAATAATTTCCAGTTAATAGGTAACTTCTTAGCTTCTGCTATAACTTTATCTACATTATCTTTACCATCTACTAAAAATATAGCATCTTGATAAATTTCTTTTCCATCTTCATAATTGTATAAAGTCTTAGTCGTTGTTGTATCTGCTATAAATATATTATCATACAACTCCATGTGACTAGATGTGTTCCCTTTGTTTTGACCTGTGAATATACCTACAATAGTTACTTCTGTTTCTTTATCAGATTTTTTCTCGTTATCGGCATCATTCGGATTACCTTTTAATTTAATTTTGTCCCCTAATTTTAAATTATTCTTTTTAGCGAAACCTTCATGTATTAAAACGCTATTTTTATCAGAATCTCGTAAATGTCTTCCTTCTTTTAATTTTAATGTTTCTGCAGAAAATCTATCATCTAGTGAAGAGTCGTTAGTTCCACTTACAATTACTGTTTTACTAAATTTCTTTTTGTTTTCTGATTTATTTTCTTCTAATCTGTGATTAGCTAATTTCAATGGTTCTAATCCAATTAAATCAGCTGACACATTCATTCTTTTTATGTATTTTTTTATACCTGGTATATTTTTAATTTGTTCAATATCCTTACCAACGAGGTTCCCAGCACCCCTTGCTGTTCCAGGATTTGTTCTTCTATTTATTTCCATAGAAAAACTACTTGTTATATTTTGGAATGTTTCTTTTGATACCTTATCTGTTGATTTTTTTATAGATATTGTACTTAAAATCATTGTAGACATACTTACTAAAATAAGAAATATGATTAATGTCTTCAATATCTTTCTTGTAATATAAAACCATGCTTTTTTTAATATTGACATACATGTTCACCTCATAAATTATTTTTTTGCTGATTTTAATATAACAAAGCAAAATGAATTGTAAATGAAATAGAGAGAACAAATTAAATTTTTATAATTTGTTCTCTCTATAATTTATTTATACTATTTCCATAAATCTTCTAATAAGTGTGTTTGTGTTCTATCCGGTCCAGTAGAAAAGATAGAAATCTTAACACCAACCAACTCTTCTATTTTACTTAGATAATTACGTGCATTTTCTGGTAATTCTTCTAAAGTTGTAACTCCTGTAATGTCTTCATCGAATCCAGGAAGTGTTTCGTAAATTGGTTTACATTCTTTTATAATATTTTCACTAGCTGGATATTCTGTTAGTATTTCACCTTTATAATCATAAGCTGTACAAATTTTAATTTCTTTTAGACCACTCAATACATCTAAACAGTTAACCGAAAGATTAGTCATACCTGATACACGCGCAGAGTGACGCATTACTACTGTATCAAACCACCCAATACGACGTGGTCGTTTTGTAACAGTTCCATATTCATGACCTACTTCACGAATAGTATCACCAATTTTATCGAATAACTCTGTTGGGAATGGGCCATCTCCTACACGAGAAGTGTAAGCTTTACTTATTCCTAAAACTTTAAGACCATTTGTTGGGACAAATCCATTACCAACAGTAATTCCTCCAGCACTAGGATTTGATGATGTAACATACGGGTATGTACCATGATCAATATCTAACATAACCCCTTGTGCACCTTCAAATAGTATATTTTTATTCATTTTATGTGCATCTTCTAAAACTTTTGATGTATCTGTTACATATTCAGAAAGTTGTTTTCCATATTCAAAGTATTCATTGAATATTTCCTCAACAGTAAATCCTTCAACACCATAAATTTTCTCAAATACTTCATTTTTTTCAACTAGATTTTGTTCTAATTTTTTCTTAAATAACTCTGCATCTAATAAATCTGCTACACGGACACCACAACGTTTATATTTATCAACGTAAGTGGGTCCTATACCTTTTTTAGTAGTTCCTATCTTATTTTCTCCACGTCGTGCTTCTTCTACCTCATCAAGTTTTAAGTGATATGGTAAAACAATGTGCGCTCTATTAGATATTCTTAATCCTTTACAAGTAACTCCGCTTTCTTTTAATCGATCAATTTCACCACATAACCATTTCGGATCAACTACTAATCCATTACCGATTATTGATAATTTATCTTCATTAAAAATTCCCGATGGAATTAATTGAAGTTTATATGTTTTACCGTCAAATTTAATTGTATGTCCTGCGTTATTACCTCCTTGATAACGCGCAATAACATCAGCTTTTTCTGCTAAGAAATCGGTAATTTTACCTTTTCCTTCATCTCCCCATTGTGATCCAACTACTACTATTGTAGACATAAATTACCCTCCTGTAAAAGTAAGATTTATTTAATTATATTTTTATTTATTCAAGCAAAAAATTATTATGTTTCTTTGATTATTCGGTTAAAACACAAGTTACTTTATTATTCCTACTCAAACATATCCATTATAACATATTTTGCACTGATTTTGTATATTTTTGTGTTAAAAATTCGTAAAAAAAGAAGCCTTTCGGCTTCTTTTATAATTTTAGAATATTCCTAAAATTGTTTCTGTTTCTTCATCAATATCGATATTTAATGCACTAGGTACTTTAGGAAGACCCGGCATCGTTAAGACTTTATTAGCATAAGCAACTACAAAACCTGCTCCACTACGAAGTTTAACATCATTGATTGTAATTTTAAATCCTGTAGGACGCCCTTTTATTTTTGCATTATCAGTTAATGACGCTGGTGTTTTAGCCATACAAACTGGTAAACTACCAAAACCTAATTTTTCTATTCTAGCAATTTCAGCTTTAACTTCATCAGTCAGATTTACACCATCTGCTCCATACATTTCTCTACAGATTATTTCTATTTTTTCTGCAATTGGTGTTTCATCGCTATAAAGAAGTTTTAACTCTTCTTTATTGTTATCTATTGCACGAATCACTTTTTCTGCAAGGTCGAGTCCGCCTGCGCCACCATGTTCCCAAACTTCTGTTCTTGAAAGTTCAACACCTTGGTTAGCCGCCCACTCTTCTAAAAATGCTAATTCTTTTTCAGTATCTGTTACAAAAACATTTAAAGCAACTACAACTGGCAGATTATACTTTTTCATATTTTCTACATGTTTTTCTAAGTTGGCAACACCAGCTGCAAGTGCTTCTATATTCTCTTCTTTAAGATCCTTTTCCTCGATATTACCATGAAGTTTTAAAGCTTTTACTGTTGCTACTACTACTGCTGCTTTTGGTTTTAACCCAGCTTTACGGCATTTGATATTTAAGAACTTTTCAGCACCAAGGTCTGCACCAAATCCTGCTTCAGTTATAACATAATCAGCATATTTTAAAGCAGTTTTTGTTGCTAAAATTGAGTTGCATCCATGAGCAATATTTGCAAACGGCCCACCATGAATGATAGCTGGATTATTTTCTAAAGTTTGAACTATATTAGGTTTAATAGCATCTTTCAATAAAGAAGTTATAACACCTTCTATTTTTAAATCTTTCAGATAAATAGGTTCACCTTTTGAGTTATAAGCGACAAGAATATTACGAAGTTTTTCTTTTAAATCAGCTATTCCTTCTGATAAACATAGAATTGCCATGATTTCACTAGCAACCGTAATATCAAAACCATCTTCTCGTTCTAACTCTGTTCCTGCATTTACTTTAATGTGGCGTAAATCACGTGCATTCATATCCATAACACGATTGAACACAATTTTATCAATATCAAGTTCGTTGCCTTGGAAAACATGATTGTTTACTAATACAGCGATAGCATTATGTGCCGTTGTAATTGCATGCATATCTCCAGTAAAATGTAAATTAATTTCTTCCATAGGTACTACTTGAGCATAACCACCACCGGCTGCGCCACCTTTGCGTCCAAGTACTGGCCCTAGTGATGGTTCACGAAGTGCTACACAAGATTTTTTCCCAAGTTTGTTTAGAGCATCTGATAACCCAATAGTTACTGTTGATTTCCCCTCACCACTTGATGTTGGATTAATTGCAGTTACTAAAATTAATTTAGCATCTTCTTTTATATCATGCTTAATATTTTTTGTTTGAATTTTTGCTTTATAATTTCCATAAAGAATTAAATCTTCTTCTCTTAAACCTAATTTTGCAGCAACTTCTGCAATATGTTTTTTCTCACATTCATTTGAAATTTGAAAATCTGACTTCATATTTTACCTCATTGTAACGAAAGTTGCTAGGTAGTTCCTATATATCTTTCGCTTTTCTACTTTTATAATTCTCTGTATAAAACTTTTCAATCTATATATCACTTATTTTAATCTTCTAAACCTGGAATACGTTTATAAATCTTATCAATATTAACCAAATGTACTTCTAATGCAAAGCAGCTATCTAGTACTTCTTTAGAAACAGTGTTTTGAATAACTTCGTTTTCCTCTAAAAGTTGTCTAAATGGTATACCTTCGAACCAAGATTTCATGGCAAGTGGTTGAACTAAATCGTATGCTTCTTCACGAGAAAAATTATATTTTTCTATTAAATTACTCATTGTTCTTTGAGCAAAGATAACACCATTAGTTGCATAAATATTTTTAATCATATTATCAGTAAATACTGTTAAGTTTTTAACAACATTTGTAAATCTAGTTAACATGTAGTCTAATAGTGTTGTTGCATCACTACTTAAAATACGTTCTGCACTTGAGTGAGAAATATCACGTTCATGCCAAAGTGGAATATTTTCATATGAAGCTAACATATATCCACGCATAATTCTTGCACATCCTGCCATATTTTCACTTGAAATTGGATTTCGTTTATGCGGCATTGCACTAGAACCTTTTTGATTTTTTGAGAAAAATTCTTCTGCTTCACGGACTTCAGTACGCTGTAAGTGACGAATTTCTACACCAATTTTTTCAATAGAACTTGCTATTAAAGCCAATGTTGAATAATAATCGGCATGACGATCACGTTGTAATGTTTGTGTTGAAATGTTACTTGACTGAATTCCTAATTTTTCACACACATAATCTTGAACTTCAGGTGGAGTGTTAGAGAATGTTCCAACTGCTCCAGAAATTTTACCTACTTCTATTATTTTTCTAACTGCTTTAAAGCGCTCAATATGACGGTTGAATTCATCATAATATAAAGCAAATTTTAATCCGAAACTACTGATATCAGCATGTACCCCATGAGTACGGCCGATACATGGTGTAAATTTATATTCTAAAGCTTTTTCTTTTAATACCTCTTGGAATTTTAGTAAATCTTCCATGATGATATCGTTAGCTTGTTTGTATAAATAACCATATGCTGTATCAACAACATCAGTCGAAGTAAGCCCATAATGAACCCATTTTTTTTCTTCTCCCAAATAACTAGACACATTACGAGTAAATGCAACAATATCATGTTTAGTTTCTTTTTCTAATTCTAAGATTCCTTCTAAATCGAACTTAGCATTTTCAAATAATTTTTTTACATCATTTTCTGGAACAACTCCTAGTTTACTCCATGCTTCAGTTGCAAAAAGTTCTACTTCTAAATATGCTTTAAAACGATTTTCATCACTGAAAATACTACGCATAGGCTCTCTACTATATCTTTCTATCATTAAAGTATCTCCTAGATTTTATATTTTTACTTCATTTACATAATATTATAATGAATGGTGACCTATATCTTTACGGAAAAACAAGTCATCGCATTCTATTTTTCCTATTTCATTATATACTTTTTCACGTGCGGCTTGCAAGTTTTCGCCACTAGCACAAATTAATAAGACGCGTCCTCCATTTATTACAATATTATCATCTACTTGTTTTGTTCCCATGTGAAATACCGGTGTTGTTAATTTTTCTAAACCATTAATAACTGCACCTTTTTCACTTTTTTCTGGATAACCTTTAGCTGCCATAACAACCCCAATAAATGCATCTTTATTCCATTTTAATTCCACATCTTTGCCATCGATAACATTATTAGCTATTTCATATAAACTACTTTCTAATTTTAATAGTAAAATTTCACTTTCTGGATCTCCAAAACGTACATTAAACTCAATAGTTTTAACACCATCAGCACACTTCATAAGTCCAGCGTAAAGTATTCCATAAAATGGCATTCCCTCACTGCTCATTGCATCAACCATTGGTTGAACTACTTTTACTACACCCTCATTTATATCATCTTGTATAATCTTTTTAAGTGGACAATATGCTCCCATTCCCCCTGTGTTTAATCCTTCATCATTATCAAAAGCACGTTTGTGATCTTGAGCAATTTCCATTGGATAAACTTTTCTATCAGAAACAAAGCACATTAGTGAGAATTCTTCTCCAGAAAGAAACTCTTCAATTACAACATTAGCTCCAGCTGCAGCGAATTTAGAATTACACATCATTTCTTTAAGTTCGTGTTGTGCTTCTTCCAAAGTTTCAGCGATAATTACACCTTTACCAGCGGCAAGACCATCAGCTTTCAAAACGATTGGAGCTTTTTGCTGAGATAAATATTCACTTGCTTTTTCATAGTCGCTAAAACTTTCGTGTTTAGCTGTAGGAATATTATATTTTTCCATCATCATTTTGGAAAATACTTTGCTTCCTTCTAATTGTGCTGCTTTTTTACTTGGTCCAAAAGCACGAATACCTTTTTCTTGGAGTTTATCAACCAAACCATTTACCAACGGTACTTCTGGTCCAACAAAAACTAAATCAATATTATTTTCTAATGCATAATTTGGGATATCATCTTCTTTGATGTCAATACAAGTCCCAAATTTTTCAACTGCTGGATTAATACCAACCATATAAACTTCATGTCCTTCTTGGTTAAACTTGTAGGCGATAGCGTGCTCTCTTCCACCTGCACCCACTACTAATACTTTTGCCATTAGTGTTTAAAGTGGCGTATTTTGCTGAAAAGCATCGCCATACCTTTCTCATTACAAGCATCTATACTTTCCTGATCGCGTATTGAACCACCAGGTTGTACGATTGCTGCAATATTATATTTTGCTGCTAAATCAACGCTATCTCGCATTGGGAAGAAGGCATCTGAAGCAAGAACTGCACCATCTGCAAGAGCACCAGCCTGTTCAAGAGCTATTTTACATGAACCTACTCGATTCATTTGGCCGGCTCCTATTCCTAATGTCTGACCATTTTTAACTACAACAATTGCATTTGATTTGACATGTTTAACTACTTTAAGACCAAATTCTAAATCCGACATTTGTTCTTTAGTTGGCTGTTTATCTGTAACAACTTCATAATTTTCAGCTAAAGCTGAGTTGAAATCTTGAACCAAGATTCCGCCACGAACACTTTTTATTTGTTGTTCATGATTATTATTTTTTTCACTAAGTTTGTAAATACGTAGATTTTTTTTCTTAGTTAGTATTTCTAGCGCTTCATCATCATAATCAACTGCTAAAATAATTTCTAAGAAAATACTATGCATTTTTTCTGCGGTAGCTTTATCTACAACGCCATTAACCGCAACAATCCCTCCAAAGATAGATACAGGATCCGCATCATAAGCGCGTGAATATGCTTCAAAAACATCTTTTCCTATTGCAACACCACATGGGTTCATATGTTTTACGGCAACACATGCAATCTCATCAAACTCTGCAAGAATATCTAATGCAGCAGAAGCATCTTGAATGTTATTGTAAGACATTTCTTTCCCATGTAGTTGTACTGCATTTTGTAAAGCATAGCTTTCATTATTATCTTGTACATAGTGATACGCTTTTTGATGAGGATTTTCTCCGTAGCGTAAAGTATCTTCTAACGTATAAGATAATGTTAATTTTTCAGGGATCAAGTTATCAGCTTTATTAAAGTAATTTGCAATAGCTGCATCATAACTTGCAGTAGTATTAAACACTTTAATAGCTAATGAACGACGTGTCGCAAGAGTAATTCCACCATTTTCTAATTCATTTAGTATACGATCATAATCTCGAATATCAGTTACAACCGTTACATCATTAAAGTTTTTCGCAGCACTACGCAACATACTCGGTCCACCGATATCAATATTTTCTATAATTTCTTCTTCGCTTACTCCTTCTTTTTTAACAGTAGCTTCAAATGGATATAAATTAACACATACTAAATCAATGTATTCTATATTATTTTCTGCTACATGTTTATTATGAAGTTCATTTCCACGTTTTGAAAGTAATCCACCATGGATTTTAGGATGAAGTGTTTTTACACGACCTTCCAAAATTTCTGGAAAGTGCGTAACATCCTCAATACTAATACAGGCTACACCATTATTTTTCAAATAAGTAAAAGTCCCACCTGTACTGATAATTTCAAATCCATGTTTTTCTAGTCCTTTTGCAAATTCTACAATATTTGTTTTATCACTTACACTTATTAAAGCTCTTTTCGCCATAGTGCCTCCTCTACTAATTTTAAAATAACATTTGGATAAAGTTCATGTTCTAATTCATGAATCCTTGCAGTAACTTCTTCTAGAGTTTCACCATCTTTCACTGTTAATGATTTTTGAGCGATAACTTCTCCACCATCTAACTCCTCATTAACATAATGAATACTAATTCCTATTTCACGTTCCTGCTCTTTGTATGCTTGTTCAATCGCATCTTTACCTTTATATTTAGGTAAAAGAGATGGATGAAGATTTAAGATTGTTTTTTTGTAATTTTCCAGAAAATACGGAGAAATAATTCTCATATATCCAGCTAAGAAAATATAATCCAAATCTTTAACTTTTTCTAAAATAGCAGTTTCATAATCTTGCTTTGAAGCAAAGTCCTTTGCTGAAAAAACATAAGTATTTATATTACGATCTCGCGCCTTTTTAATTACAGCTGCATTTGGTTTATCACAAACTAGAAGTGCAATATCCATTTTTTCTTTAAGTCTATTATCATCTGCAATTTTCTCAAAATTACTTCCGGTTCCAGATGCAAATATTGCTACTTGTTTCTTCATATTATTTCAATTCCACTTTCATTTACTACTTCACCTAGAACAAACGCATCATCTAACAATGATAAAGTTTTTTCTACATCTTCTTTATTAACAACAAGTGCCATTCCTACACCCATGTTAAAGATATTGTACATTTCTGCTTCATCGATATTTCCTTTTTCTTGTAAGTACTTAAATATTTCTGGTACTTCATATGAATCTTTATTAATTTTTATGCCTAAACCTTCTTTTAGACAACGTGGTAAGTTTTCATGGAATCCTCCACCAGTTATATGAGCAATTCCTGCAACTTTCACTTCTTTTAGCACTTTTAATACTTCTTTAACATAAATTTTTGTCGGTGTTAATAAAGTTTTTCCTATTGTACTATCACCAAACTTTTCATCAAGACTAATATTATTATCACGAATAATTTTTCTTACTAATGAGAATCCATTTGAATGAACACCAGTCGAAGGAAGTCCGATAACTACTTGTCCAGCTTTAGTATTTTCTGGACTTAATAAATCTTCTTTTTCAGCTGCTCCAACACTAAATCCTGCAATATCATATTCTCCATCATCATAAAATCCAGCCATCTCTGCTGTCTCTCCACCAACAATGGCACATCCTGCTTGAACACAACCTTCTGCTACACCCTCAACAATCTGTTCTACTTGTTCAGGATAATTTTTTCCAACAGCTAAATAATCTAAGAAAAATAGTGGTTGAGCTCCTTGAGCAAGAATATCATTAACGCACATTGCTACAACATCAATCCCAATTGTGTTATGAATATCAAGCTCAAAAGCTAGTTTTAATTTCGTTCCTACACCATCAGTTCCGCTGATTAAAACAGGATTTTTGAAGTTATAACTACTTAAATCAAATGCACCACCGAATCCTCCAATTGCAGACATCATCCCTAAATTTTTAGTACGTGCTACATGTTTTTTAATAAGTTCTACCGATTTATATCCAGCCTCTAAACTTACTCCACTCTCTTCATATTTTTTACTCATTATTTTTACCCCTTTCTTGTAAAAATTTCTTTTGAATATCCGTCATTGATTTTAAATAATCTTCTTCATAATCATATAGTCCAGCGGAATAATCACCATTGAAACAATCCATGCAAAGACCATTGTAAGGTGCATCATAATCTAGACCTATAGATTCAATTAAACCTTCTTCACTTAAGTACCCTAATGAATCTGCACCAATTATTTCACAAATCTCATCTTGTGTCTCATTAGCCGCAATTAATTCCTCTGTTGTGGAAATATCTATTCCATAAAAACTTGGGAAAATCAATGGTGGTGCTGAAATTCTCACATGAACTTCACGTGCTCCAGCTTCTTTCAAAAGTTGAACTATACGCTTACTAGTAGTTCCACGAACGATAGAATCATCAACTAAAACAATACTTTTACCACTAACAACACCCTTAACAGCAGACAGTTTCATTCTTACACCTTGTTCGCGTAGTTCTTGTGTTGGCTGAATAAATGTACGCGCAACATACTGATTTTTAATAAGCCCCATTTCATATGGTAAGCCACTTTCTTCTGCATAGCCACTTGCAGCTGATAGTGATGAGTTAGGGACCCCAATTACCATATCTGCATTAGGTGCTGGTTGCTCAATAGCAAGACGACGTCCTGTTGTTTTACGCGCAGTATGCACATTAACTCCCGCAATATTAGAGTCAGGTCGTGCAAAATATACATATTCCATAGCTGCTATTGCAACTTTTGTATCCTCTGTATATTTTTCAATACGAATACCTTTATCATCTATAATAACCAGCTCTCCTGCACCAACATTACATACAAACTCCGCTCCTACTACATCGATAGCACATGTTTCACTAGCAGCAACATATGCACCATTTTTCATTTTACCGATAGCAAGTGGACGCAAACTATTAGGATCGACAGCCCCATACATAGTATCTTTCGTCATCACTAAATAAGTAAATCCTCCTTTAATTTGGCGCAGACTATCTTTAAGCTGTGCTTTGAAACCTTGTTCCTTACTTCGACGAATTAAATGAATAAGTACCTCCGTATCAGAAGAAGAATGGAAAATCGCTCCATCTTGTTCTAGTTCACGACGTAAAGTTTTTGCATTAATAAGGTTTCCGTTATGACATATTCCAACACTCATATCATAAAAATGAAATAAAAATGGTTGAATATTTTGGATATTATTGCTACCTGACGTTGCATAACGAACATGCCCAATAGCACTACTTCCTACTAGATTTTCTAACTTTTTCTTATCGCGGAAGACTTCAGATATTAACCCAAGATCTCTATGTCCACGTAACACTTGTTTATCATTAGAGACTATTCCTCCACCTTCTTGTCCACGATGTTGCAAGCTATGTAACCCAAAATATGTAACATTACTTGCTTCCGGATGTCCCCAAATTCCGAACACTCCACACTCTTCATTAAGCCCTCGCATCTTCTAATCTCCTTAATACTTCTTCGTAAGCTTCCATTACAGAACCTAAATCACGTCTAAATCTATCTTTATCTAATTTCTCATTAGTATCTTTATCCCAAAGACGACATGTATCTGGAGAAATTTCATCAGCTAAAATAATTTTTCCATTTTTATCTTTTCCAAATTCAATTTTGAAATCTACTAATACTAAGTTTGCTTTCAAATATAATTTTTGAAGTAAAGAATTAATTTTTAAAGCTTGTTCACATATATTCACAAGTTCTTCTTCTGTTACTATTTCTAATGCTACGGCATGGTCATCATTAATAAGAGGATCATTCAAATCGTCATTTTTATAACTAAGTTCAAAAACAGGTTTAGCTAATTTTTTCCCTTCTTCTATACCATACTTTTTAGCCATTGAACCGGCAACTATATTTCTAACAATAACTTCTAATGGAATTATTGTAACATTTTTACAAAGTTGATCTGTTTCATTAATCTTTTTAATAAAGTGTGTTTCTACACCCTCTTTTTCTAAATATTCAAAGATTAAAGAAGTAATTGTGTTATTAAAAATTCCTTTATGTTCAAATTCTTCTTTTTTCACTCCATTAAATGCTGTTGCGCTATTTTTATAATGAACATAAATTTCATCTTTATTTTCACATTCGAATAATTGTTTTGCTTTTCCTTCATATAATAATTTCATTTTATTTTTCCCCTTTGAAATAATTTACACCATTTTTAAATATATCTTGTTTGACTTTTATTGTATTTGTTTTATATAAACTTTCTCCAAAACGTTCACTGTGTCCCATCTTACCAAGGATAAGTCCATCTTCACTTATTAAACCTTCTGTTGCTAAGTAAGATCCATTAGGGTTAAATCTACCATTTAATGTTGCATTTCCATTAAAATCACAGTATTGGAAAGCAATTAAGTGTTTAAATTTGTCTATATTAAGACCAACTACTTTTCCTTCTCCATGACTAAATACCACTTCATGTTCAGTTCCAATTGTAAAATCCTGTAACCAAGGCGAATTTGTATTTGCTACACGAGTAAATGCTGTTGTTGAAATATGTTCATAACTATCATTTCGGTATAACGTAAGGTCATCTTCATTTAATTCACGTACTTCTCCATAAGGAAGTAATCCAGACTTAAGTAATGCCTGGAAGCCATTACAGATTCCTAATATAAGTTTCTTCTCAGCTAAATGTTTGTGAATAGCATTTTTTACCTTTTCATTTTTTAAGAAGTTAACAATATACTTAGCACTTCCATCTGGTTCATCTCCACTAGAAAATCCACCTGGGAACATAATGATATGAGATTCTTCTACTGCATTTACAAACTCTTCTATTGATTCATTAATATCATTTTCTCGAGTATTTCTGATTACTACTGTCGTAGGAGTTGCTCCTGCTTCAATAAATGCTTTCTCACTATCATACTCACAGTTCGTTCCAGGGAAGACAGGTATAACTACTTTTACATCCTCTACATATTCTGGATAATATTTTCTTCCTTCATTTTCTGTGTGAAGATTTTCTACAGTTTCTTTATCTTCATTTTCATACATCGGATAGATATCATTTAGAGTAGCAGTATAAGCTTCATATACATCATTATGTGTAAATAATTCATTATTAATAATTATTCTACTACTTACTTTACCAATACATTCAAACGGTAATTTTTCTTTTGATTCTACTACTAGTGACGCAGGATCGAAGTTTAGTATATTTTCTTTTTCCACTTCAAATCCCAAATCATTACCTAACGACATTTTTACTAGAGAAGCGGCTAAGCTACCTTCTTCTTGAACATATGCTGAAACTACTTTACCCTCTTTAATATATCTATGAACAAGTTCATAATTTTCTAAAGTAGCTGCAATATTTGGATATCCTTTTTCATCTTTTACTACCGGTACATAATAAAGTTTGTTGCCAACTTCTTTTAACTCTGGAGTAATAACATCATTGATTTTCACTGGTACACAAGCAAATGAAATTAGTGTTTCTACTACATTAAGATCATTAAATGTTCCTGACATACTGTCTTTCCCACCAATGCTAGGACGACCAATTTCACGTTGAGCATAAATACTTCCTAATAAACTTTGAGTAACTTTACCCCATTTTGAACTATCCTTACCAAGTTTTTCAAAATACTCTTGGAATGAGAAGTAAAGACTTTCGCGTGTACCACCTACCGCATAAACTTTAGCTACTGATTCTAACACTGCATAAATAGAAGATAAAAATGGTGAGTAATATGAAATTTTTGGAATAAATCCATATGTAAGAACAGTTGCCGTATCGCTTGTTGAGTGCAATGTTGGTAATGCTTGAACACTTGCTTGAACAGGTGTAAGTTTATGGCGACCTGCAAATGGCATAAGAACTGTTGAAGCTCCAATTGAAGAGTCAAATTTTGAAGCTAATCCTTTTTGGCAAGTTACATTTAATTCTCCGAGTTCTTTTAACACAGCTTCTCTAGAAAATTCTTTATTTGTAAATGGATTTTCAGCTTTATTATCTACTAATGTTGCTTTAGTATGTTGTCTTACCCCACTTGTTTCTAAGAAATCTGCACTCATATCTACTACTTTTTCATCATTGTAGTACATTTCTAAGCGGCGACGGTCTGTTACAGTCGCAACATGTGCATACTCAATATTTTCTTTTTCACATTCACGAACAAATGCATCATAATCTTTTTTGTCAATCGCAACAGACATTCTCTCTTGCGATTCACTAGTAGCAAGTTCCGTTGCATTAAGTCCTTTATATTTTGTTAGAACTTTATCAAGGTGAATTTCAATACCGTCTGATAACTCTCCGATAGAAACACAAACTCCGCCAGCACCAAAGTCATTACATTTTTTAATAAGTCTAGTAACTTCTGGTTTTCTAAACAACCTTTGTAATTTTCTTTCTTCAGGAGCATTACCTTTCTGTACTTGACTTGACATAGTTTCTAAAGAATCATTTGTGTGCTCAACACTTGAACCGCTTGCGCCTTGGATACCATCACGACCAGTACGACCACCAATCATCACAACAATATCTCCAGCGACTAAAGTTTCACGTTTATAATCTCCTTCTTTTACAGCACCTACAACAGCACCTACTTCCATGTGTTTAGCAACATAACTATCATCATAAATTTCACGAACAAACGTTGTCGCTAAACCAATTTGGTTTCCGTATGATGAATTACCGTGTGCTGTACCTTTAGCTATCTCTACTTGAGGAAGTTTATGAGGTAGAGTATCTTCACGTTTTTGAAGAATATTACCACTTCCAGAGATACGCATAGCTTGATATACATAACTACGTCCTGATAGTGGATCTCGAATAGCTCCTCCTATACAAGTACTTGCTCCACCAAATGGTTCAATTTCACTTGGATGATTATGTGTTTCGTTTTTAAACTGAATTAACCAACGTTCTTCTTTACCTTTATTTTGAATAGTTGTAAAGAATGAACATGCATTAATTTCTTCACTTACTTCGATATTTTCATCATTTAATATACCAACATGATATTTGCCAATAATACTTGCCATATCCATAAGTGTTAATGGTTTATCTTCACGATTAAGCTCTCCACGAACTTTTAGATAGTAATCAAACGCATCTTGCATTTCCTTTTTGAAAAGTTCAGACTCAATATTAATTTCATCAAGAACTGTTTCAAATGTTGTATGACGGCAGTGATCACTCCAATAGCAATCAAGAACATAAATCTCAGTTTCAGTTGGAACACGTCCTTCTGTTTTAAAATAACTTTGAATAAATTCTAAATCTTCTATATTCATCGCTAGAGAAAACTCTTTTTTGATTGCTTCTAATTGCTCATGAGAGTATTCTAAAAATCCATCCAGTTTTTTAAGAGGTTTAGGTTCAGAATTTAGTGAAAATTCTAATACTGATAAATCCTTAACTCGTGCTTCAATTGGATTTACTAGATAATTTTCCACTAATTTCAGTTCATCAGCACTTAATTTTTTATCAAAAATAACTAGCTTACCACTTCTAACAGTTGCTTCGCTTTTCGCATTAAGCAACTTTATACACTGAGTCGCACTATCAGCTCTTTGATCGTATTGGGCAGGTAGTACTTCATAAGCGAAATATTTTCCTTCTTCTAAATCAATACTCTCAAAAACTTCATCAACAACGACTTCAGAAAATACCGAAGTTTTAGCTAGTTTATAAGTTTCTTCATCAATATTATAAATATCATAAATAACATACACCTGAACATTATCTAAATCTAGATTATACTCTAGATTTAGCGTATTTTTCAGCTGTAATTCTTCCTTATTATATCCTTGACGCTTTTTAATAAAAATTCTTTTGTTACTCATCGTATCCTCCTAAATGTACATCACCATAAAAGTTAATATGACCTATTTTTCTATTTTCACGAGCTTCCTTTTCATAAAGATGTAAGTAGCCTTGTTTTTTAGTAATTAGATTTTTAAAATAATCTTCATCCTGACCTAGTATATTGTATAAAGTCGTCTCACGGTTTTCAATCTTACCAACTCTTAAGCCGCATATAGCTTCCACATGTGCTCTAAATTGGCTTTTAGTTGCACTTTGCATCGTTATATGTCCAGAGTTATGAACACGGGGAGCAATTTCGTTAAAAATTACTTTCCCATTACTTACAAAAAATTCAACAGTGAGTACACCATAATACTCAATATTATCTAATATTTTTTTTGTATATTCTATAGCAAGATTTTCTTGTTCTGTTGTAGCTGACGTTGGAACTTTCGAACGATATAAAATATTATTACGATGTTCATTTTCAACAACAGCAATAATTTGAACTTCGTACTTATCTTTAACGGCAACAACCGATATTTCTTTATCAAGCTCAATAAGTTCTTCTAATATAGTTTGTTTTTCTATTTCTTCCTTCTTAGAAATTTTTTTCTGTCCCTTACCGTCATAACCAAAGCGTAAAGTTTTCATCAAATACACTTTATCTATCTCAACATCAGTATTATCTTCTATATGAATATAATCAACAGTTGGTATTTCCAAACTTCTCGCAAATTCTTTTTCATAATACCTATGTTGAGTAATACGCAATACTTCCGAACTTTGAACGAAATTATATTTTTTTTCTAATTTACTTAGTGCATCAGCATCAATATTTTCGAACTCAAAAGTAATAACATCACTATGCTTACATAGTTCCTCTACTTTTTCGAAATCATCAAAATTTGCTTTAATAAATACATCGCTAAAAATTTTGGCGCAACACATATCACTTGGATCTAAAATAGCAATCTTGTACCCCATCTCTTTTGCACTCATTGCAAGCATTCGCCCAAGTTGTCCACCACCAATTATTCCTATTGTTTTCCCTGGTAAAATTGTTTTTATCATATCTTCATCTCTTCCAATACTATACGTTCTTGTTCTTTTTTGAAATCTAAATATTTCTGTTCATAATTTTCATTCGTCATTCCCAAAATTGACAGTGCGCTAATTGCTGCATTTTTAGCACCAGCAACTCCTATTGCCATAGTAAGAACAGGAACTCCTGCAGGCATCTGTACTATTGAATATAGAGAATCTACTCCACTAAGAGTACTAGACTTAATAGGTACTCCTATTACAGGTAATGTTGTCATTGAAGCTACCATACCTGGTAAATGAGCCGCACCTCCTGCAGCAGCTATTATAAGAGAATAACCATTTTTTCTAGCATTTTTAGAAAACTCTACTAGAAGATCTGGCGTTCTATGAGCACTAACTACTTTTTTGTCATAAGGGATTTCAAATTGCTCTAAAAGATTACACGTTTCAATCATAGTAGTATAATCCGAATTTGAACCCATTATTACCGCTACTTTCATACATTTAACTCCTTTTTAAAGCGAATAGTTCGTTTTTTAAACTTTTTATTTTTGATTTTAATTTTAACGTCCGTTTATAATTCCATTATACTCCTTTAGTAGCATTTAATCAAGTATTTATATGAATTATCTTCACATATATTTTTGTTATACACTCTTTGGTAAAATAAGAGTAAATAAAAAACAGTAAACTTTTAAAATCTACTGTTTTGATTACTTCTGGTTTAAATATATATTATTGTTTTTCCTTAATAAATTTATTTGCTAACATATACACTTGATTAATTTCTTTATTTTCCAACTTCCAAGTATTCAATTCATCTTTAATTAATTCTGGAAACTTTTTGCTTATATCCCTTAGTCCATTCCCCACTGATTTTCTTACATATTCACTCTTATCCTCTTTTAAATTCGCTATTCTTCTGATAGCCTCTTTGGGATTTTCTTTAAAGTATGGTCTACTTGTCCATATTCTTAAACCTTCCGTTACTGCTCTTCTAGTATTAGGATTTTCATGATTTAGCCATTCATCAATAATAGGAAGTGATTTTTCATACCCTATTGATTTACAAAATTCGTCAAACGACTTAGCTAATACTTCCTGAACCCTCCAATTCTCCTCTTTAGAAACTTCATCTCTCATAAATGTCAAAATTTCTTTATCTGTAGAAAAATAACCAAAAAGGAATACACCGTACATTCTCACTTGATAAACTTCAGAATGATATGCTAGAAAAGCTAATTCTTTTATATATTCAATACCATTTGATTTATAATCATTTATCGCTTTTTTTTCTTGCTCTTTGAAGCCATTTTTTATTATAGAAAATTCTTTTTCTAAGTTTTTAATGTACTTATTCATTTTAGTCCTCCACTATCTACATCATACTAAATATTTTTTATATACTTATCAATCGCATATGCAACTCCATCATCATTATTAGATTTAGTAATAAAGTCCGCATATTTTTTCACATCGTCTGTAGCATTTTCCATAACTACTATATGCCCAACACTTTCAAACATTGGTATATCATTTTGACCATCTCCAAAAGCTGCTAGTTCATTCTTCTCCAATTTTTCAAGTTTTTGTATGTATTCAATACCCTTTGATTTCTTTGCATTAATATGAGTAATTTCTAAATAACCACTTAAAGATTTTTGAATAGTTAACTGTTCTTTAGAATAGTTTTCTTCTACATAATCTATCAATTTTTTAAAAACTTCTTCGTCATGCTCAATAAATGATACTTTATAAATTGTTTTATTTATATTTTCAAAATAATTTTTAAAATTTACAATCTTGTAACCTACTTTTACTATATTATATTCTCTTTTTATACCCATAGTTTCTAAATCTGTATTCCAATATGATTCATCATAGAGACTAATACCAATATTTTCAAACTTATTTCTTATATCTAATACCAATCTTCTTGCTAAATTATACTCCAACGGTACACTATGTAATATTGTATTTTTTTTATTATTTTTCTCAAAAATCAAGCCGCCATTAAATGCAACATGAATTCCATCAATACCAAGATTATTTATTATTTCTTCCATTTTTTGCGGAGAACGAGCTGATACTAAAGTAAATGGCAATCCACTTTCCTTTATTGTTTTTATCGTAAATTCGCTCATTTGTCCGTTACTATTCAAAACAGTCCCATCCATATCAGAAAACAAATGTTTAATCATACAAATACCTCCATAACTACTTACAATTATATTTTAATATTATATTAATATTTTTCCAAGTTTTTTAGTAATATTCAAAATATTATTCTTATTTCTATATTCAACCAAATATACTTATATCAAAAAAGAACCATAATATAATAAATTATGATTCCTCTTCTAAATTTTATTTTTCTCTAATTCTTGTTGCAAATATCGTTCCTACTAGAGCGATTCCTGCAGATACATAAAACACTAAGGATGAATTTATATCCCATATTGCCCCCATAATATAAAGACCAATGGTCATGCTAAGTTGGTAGCATATCGCTGTATATAAGATTTGCATATCAATTATTTTTTCTGTATTAAATCTATTATTTAAAATTAAAATAAAAGCTATATGACCAACAGCGAAAGTTACTGCATGAAAAGTTTGCATTACAACAAATACATATATATTATGAAATATCGCTAACATAAGCCATCTTATTATTGCTCCAATCCCGCAAAAAACTAACAGTTGAGTTGGTTTTATCTTCCCTATTATTTTTTTTGAAAAAATAAAAAACAAAATTTCAGCTATTACTGATATATTTAGTATTAGTCCTGACATCCATTTAGCGCTAATATTCATACTCTCTAAATACAAAGCATTATAATTATTATACGCAGTATGTGATAACTGATATAAAAATATAACTAGAATAAGTAATATTGCATTTTTATCTTTTAGTACCCAACTATATAATTTACCTGTATTATTGTTATCACTTTTATTAACAGTAAGAGTACGAACTAGCTTAGGTTGAGGCAGAAACATAAAAACCACATATAAAACTAATAATATAATAAGTATATAATACAGTGCAACACTTCCTACATATCCTATAATACCACCTGCAGCTATTCCAACCAATGTAAAACTTACAGATCCCCATGTCCTTGCTTTTCCGTAATCAATGCCTTCTTCTTTTAAAAATAAAGATGCCAAACTTTCTATAAATGGTGCAACTGTATAATAAACTAGACCAAACATAAATGTTATAAGAGTCAAGATTATTTTGTTATTTGTAATTCCATAGCTTAGTGCAAGTAAGATACCAGCCATCACCGATATCTTTAAAGATAAACTAATATTATATCTCTTCAATAAATATGGATTCAAAAAAATTCCACCTAAAAATCTAGCAAGATATAACATCGAAAATATTGTACTTGCTTCCAAAACAGTTAAATTCTTCACTCCTGTGAGATACAAAATCCAAAATGGTAAAAATACTCCATTAACTGCAAATTGCAAAAAGTAATTTGTTGATAACCAATTTTTTGATGACATAATGCCTCCTCTACTGTATTGCAAGTTGAACTATTACTACCATCATATTCATAGCAATATGCGCTATCATCGGCGTAATGATACTTTTAGTTTTTAAATATAAAAAGCTAAAAACAAACGACATCATTATATATAATACCATGATTGGAGAAAATCCATCATGTGGAATAGCAAATAATATCCCCGTTATTAGTGCAGGAATAGTAAATCTAATACATTGCTTACTACCTAACATAACATCATAAAAATATCCAAAAACTGCTTTTCTAAAGAATAATTCTTCCATTATCGGTCCTAAAAAAACAACATATCCTATAAATAACGGATTTAATTTTATTATTTGAACAACATTACTTGTATTTTTACTACTTGCTTGAAACTCAAAAATTTTAGCTAAGTATTGTAATAATCCATTTATAATACCTTGCACTAGCATCATCGCTACAAACCCTGCTAATCCTATTGCTATGATTATTAAAATATTTGATTCTCTTTTTCCTCGATCAATATCATTATGTGATTTAGATGCTATGAGAAACATAATGATAGTTGCTAATGTTGATAATCCTAAAGCAATATTTAATCGCAAATGCACACTTAATGTTTGTGGTAATAGTGTTGGTAGAAAAAATACTGCTGCAAAATAGATAACACCAGTTGTTATAAGGTTTTTTATATCGCCTCTTTGAAATGAAATTCTCATATAACCTCCTCAATAATTTAATATTAGTTTATTATAGCACTTATACTTTATACTTACAATAAATCACGAACAATTAAAATATTTTTTTAGTATTATCCTTGAAAGTTTTTAAATAAGATGTTAGAATAAATATATAAACATAGTAGCGAGCTGTTGTTGGTGAAAGTTCAGCAAAATATTTGGCATGATATATATTACATATAAATATTAAAGATGAGTTTTTACTAATCAGGGTGGAACCGCGGAATTTATTTCGTCCCTAGGTATACTTTAGAGTATATCTAGGGATATTTTATTTTAAAGGAGGAATTTAATCATGGAGAAAATTTTATCTCTTGCAAAAAACAGAGGATTCGTATTTCAAGGATCTGAAATTTATGGTGGATTAGCTAATACTTGGGATTACGGTCCATTAGGTATCGAACTAAAAAATAATATAAAAAGAGCATGGTGGAAAAAATTCATTCAAGAGTCACCATATAACGTTGGATTAGATGCTGCTATCTTTATGAATCCGCGTACTTGGGAAGCATCAGGGCACGTTGGAAACTTTTCTGATCCAATGATGGACTGTAAATCATGTAAATCACGTCTTCGCGCTGACAAACTTATTGAAGAATATTACTTCAAAGAAAAAAATGAAGATGTCGTTGTTGATGGATTACCATTTGAAGAATTAGAAAATATTATCGAACGAGAAAATATTAAATGTCCAGAATGTGGTAAACATGATTTTACTAATATTAGACAATTTAACCTTATGTTCAAAACAAATCAAGGTGTTGTAGAAAATTCTACAAGCCAAATTTATCTACGTCCAGAAACTGCACAAGGTATTTTTGTTAACTTCAAAAATGTTCAACGTAGTATGCGTAAAAAACTACCATTCGGTATAGGTCAAATTGGTAAATCATTCCGTAATGAAATTACACCCGGTAACTTTATTTTCCGTACTCGTGAGTTTGAACAAATGGAACTTGAGTTCTTCTGTGTGCCAGGGACTGAATTAGACTGGCATAAAACATGGAAAGATACATGTGAAAACTGGCTATTAGATTTAGGTATGACAAAAGAAAATATTCGTCTTCGTGATCATGATCCAGAAGAGCTTTCTCACTACTCTAATGCAACAACTGATATCGAGTTTAAATTCCCATTTGGATGGGGAGAACTTTGGGGAGTCGCTTCAAGAACAGATTACGATTTAAAACAACATATGGAGCACTCAGGGCAAGATATGACTTATCAAGATCTTCTTACTAATGAAAAATATATTCCATATTGTATAGAGCCGTCTGTTGGTGTTGACCGTGTTCTACTAGCATTCTTATGTGACGCATACAATGAAGAAGAAGTAGGAGAAAACGATACTCGTACAGTTCTTAAATTCCATCCAGTACTAGCACCATATAAAGCAGCTATTCTACCACTTTCTAAAAAATTAAGTGACAAAGCTAGTGAAGTTTATTCACAACTTGCAGTTGATTTTATGGTAGATTTTGATGAAACTGGTTCTATCGGTAAACGCTATCGTCGCCAAGATGAAATTGGTACTCCATTCTGTATCACTTATGACTTTGAATCTGAAAATGATGGTATGGTAACTGTCCGTGAACGTGACACAATGGAACAAACTCGTATCGCTATTTCAGAATTAAAACAATATATTGAAGAACGAGTTAAATTCTAATACTAAAACCTCTAACTAATAAACTAGTTAGAGGTTTTTTTCTACATTTAACATCCCTGCTTGAAGCTGGTACATTTTATAATATGTTCCTTTTTGTTGTAACAACTTAGTGTGCGTACCACTTTCAATTATCTCACCTTTATCAAGTACATAAATACAGTTTGCATCTTGAATAGTGGATAACCTATGAGCAATTGCAATCGTCGTACGTCCCTTTCTCATTTTCTTTAATGAGTTTTGTATTATTTCTTCTGTTTCAGAATCAATATTTGCCGTGGCTTCATCCAAAATTAAAATCTTAGGTTGTGCTGCTATAGTTCTTGCAAAAGTAAGTAGCTGACGTTGTCCACTTGAAAAAGTTGAACCACGTTCTGTAACTGGACTTTTATATTTTTCAGGTAGCTGCATAATAAACTCATCAGCATCGACAAATTCAGCCGCCGCTTTGATATCACTTTCAGTTAAAGACTTATTATACATCTTTATATTTGATTCAATAGTGCCATGATACAGAAATGGATCTTGTAATACTAAACCTATTTTATTTCGTAGTTCATTCATTGAATATTCTTTTATATCCCGTCTATCAACCAGAATTTCCCCACGGTCAAATTCATAAAATCTTAGAAATAGATTTATTATAGATGATTTTCCAGAACCAGTTGATCCCACAAATGCAATAGTTTCTCCTTTATTTACCTTAAACGAAATATTTTTCAAAACATCATTCTTCCCATCATAAGAAAAACTCACATTTTTAAATTCAATATTTCCTTCTTCAATTTTATAATTACTATCCTTTTGAGCAGGTTCATATTCCTTATTGTCAATAAGTTCAAAAACACGCCCTGCAGCTATCATAGATGTCTGTAAAACAGAAAAATTTTGCATAAGCTCTATAAGTGGATTGAACAGCTGGTTTGTATATTGAATAAATGCGTAAATTATCCCAGCTGTAAAACCTGCAGTTTGCCAACTAAGCCCAAAATAAGTCAATATTACTCCATAGGCCAAAATTTTTAACAATGCCATGGCTGGGCGAAGTAATAAACTATCCACCGATAAAGAACGACTCATGTAATGTAGATGTTCTTTATTCACTTCTTCAAAACCTTTTATTAAGCGTTCTTCTTGATTAAAAGCTTGAATAATTCGCATACCTTCTATCGATTCCGATAATTTTGTATTTAAATCACTAAGTTTAGCACGAGTAATTTTTACTAGCTTACTAGATAATCTTTGGTACAAATAAACCGAGCCTATCATTATTGGAAGAAACAATATCATTAAAACTGTTAATCCAGGGCTAAGAGAAATCATCGCTCCTATCGTTACAACAAACATCAAAATAGAGTTAAGAAAACTAGAAAAAATTGTTCCAAACATATCAGCAACTGCTTGTGTATCATTTGTTAATCTTGAAACAATCGAACCTACAGGAGTTCTATCAAAATAAGACATTCTTAATTTTTGAAGATTTGTAAAGCTCTCCTCACGCAAATCGCTGACTATACTATACGCAACTTTTGAAAAGTAATATTCACCTATAAAGGTAGAAATAACTCTAAATAAAAACAACCCATAATAGATGATTAATAAACCAAGCCCTGCACTTGCAATACCTTTTGTTATATAGTTATCAATATAATATTGAGCTAAAAGAGGAATTGCAGTAGCTACAATACTTGTTAAAAGGATAAATGTTAATGCGACTGCTGTAAAAGTTTTATATCTTAGCATATAATTAAGCAATCTTAAAAAAGTATTATTTTTTTTCAACTTATTCTCCTCCTTTTAACTTTTCTTCTAACTGTTGGTTACTGTATGTTTCTTTATACCAACCATCTTGGGCTAACAACTCATCATGCGTTCCACGTTCAATAATTTTTCCATTATCCATAACGATAATTAAATCAGCATGGACAATAGCTGATAATCTATGAGCAGTAATAATTGTTGTCTTTCCTTTTCTCTCTTCTTTTAGATTTTCTAAAATAATATTTTCAGTTTTTGCATCAACTGCTGATAGAGAATCATCAAGTATTAAAATATCCGGGTTCATAATTAATGCACGGCTCATCGCTATACGTTGCTTTTGACCTCCAGATAATGAAACACCTCTTTCTCCAATAATAGTATCAATTCCATCTGGCATACTTTTTATATCATTATATAAGCCACAAAGTTTTGTAACTTCTTCTACTCTTTCATCCGAATATGCTGGATCAGCAAAGCGAATATTTTCTTTTATAGACATTGCAAATAATACTTGATCTTGTGGAACATACCCTATTAAACTACGCAAATCTTTTAATTTATAGTTTTTAATATTTTCACCGTTTAAAAGAATTTCTCCATCTACTACATCATATTCTCGTAGTAACAACTTCAACAATGTTGTTTTCCCAGAACCTGTAACTCCAACAATACCTAATGTATTACCCTGTTCTATTGAAAATTTGATTTCTGACAATACTGATTTATCTAAATATGAAAAATTAGAAATATTATATTCTAATCGACCATTGACCGCTACTAATCCTTCTTTTGCCGTTTCCTTTACAGAGCTCTCTTCAGCTAACAATCTTTCAATACGTTCATAAGAAACATCACCACGTTGACCTATATTATACAACCACCCTATTGCTTGAAGCGGCCAAACTAACATATCTAAGTATGTAACAAAGGTTACTAACTCTCCAACGGTCATCTCTCCATTAGAAATAAAGATTCCTCCAAAAATTAAAGTCAAAGTATACGAAAGTCCAATAAAAACAAGTACCATAGGATTAAATAGCGCATTATATTTTGAAGCGGTAATATTTTTAATAAAAACTTTCTTATTAATTTCTTTAAAGCTTTCTATTTCATCATTACCGTAACCAAACGACTTAGTAACACGAACACTCGAGGCATTTTCTTGAACCTTACTATTTAAATCTGAAAACGACTCCTGCGCCTCTTTAAAACTTTCATAGTTTTTATCACCTAATTTATTAACTGCATATGCCATAAACGGCAATGGTAATATCGCTATAAAACTTAACTTTGGACTTATTAATAATACCATTGTTCCTAAAGTTACCAATGCTGTAATAGACGCATCAACTGCCGACATTACACCTCCACCTGCAACCATTACGACAGAGTTAATATCATTTGTAGCGTGCGCCATCAAATCACCTGTACGATATTTTTGATAAAACGATGGAGACATTTTTGTAAAATGTTGAAATAGTCTAAAACGTAATAATCTTCCAAGATTATACGCTGCACCAAAGATATACACTCGCCAAACATACCTCAACCCATACATTATTAAAGCTGCTGATACTAAGTAAGCTAGATTTATAAATAAATACTTATTTGTTAACTCTCCTGATGCAATATTATCAACAACATTTCCTATCACTCTTGGCGGTATTAAATTAAAAACACTTACTAACGATAATGCAAGTATTCCTACTATATATCGTTTCTTTTCGAGTTTTAAAAACCATCCAATTTTTCTGATAATATTCATAAAATCTCCTTTCTCGTTTAGTTAATTATATTTCACTACTTTACATTATTTATCTTTTCGAAAACTTCCCCTATTTTTCCACTAATAACCAATGTTGCCATTCTGTCTTGAGAAGTTGAAGTTTTGTTTATAACTACTAAATGATTTCCTCTAAAATGTCTTATTAAATTTGCGGCTGGATATACACTAAGTGAGGTTCCTCCTATTATTAACACCTCTGCCTGCTCTATATACTTAATCGCAGAACTAAATACCGTCATATCCAATTCTTCTTCATATAACGTAACATACGGTTTTATAATACCACCACACTCACATAGAGGAATAATACTCTCTTTTGATAAAAACTCCTCTAAGTTATAATGCTTTCCACACTTACGGCAGTAGTTACTATCCACCGTACCATGAAGTTTTAAAATGTTTTTGCTTCCTGCTATTTCATGCAAAGTATCAATATTTTGAGTAATAACAGCACGAAGTTTTCCTTTACTCTCAAGTTCTGCCAAAAAATAATGTGCTTTATTAGGCTTAGCATCTGGATATATCAAATGTTCTTTATAAAATTTAAAAAAATCTTCTGGGTACTTATCGAACATCGTACGTGATACCAGTTGTTCTGGAGTAAAATGTCGTCCTAATTCTACACTAAATATACCCTTAGCACTACGAAAATCTGGTATATTTGACTCGGTAGAAACTCCAGCACCACCAAAGAACACTATATTATTACTTTCTTGAATAATTCTTTTTAATTCCTCTATTTTTTTCATAAAACCACTCCACTTCTATTGCATAATTTAAGATAAGGAAACCTATACTATAAGTTTCCTTATCTGTTAAAATACTATTTCTCTTCTTTTTGCTTTTGAGCTTTTAACTCTTTAATACGTTGTTTTCTCTCAGCAATACGTGCTTTTTTCTCTTCGCGAGATGCACTTCTTACTGGACCACGAGAAATATGCTCTTTACTGTCATTAGTAACAAGATTTGTTTTTTCTTCTTTAAGCTCTATTTCTTCATGACGTTCAACCTTGATACGTAATAAGTTAGCAACTACTTCGCATTCTATCTCGTCTATCATATATTCAAACATTTCATGTCCTTCGTTTTTATATTCACGAAGCGGATCTATTTGACCATATGAACGTAAGAAAATACCTTTGCGCAGTTGATCCATTTGGTCGATATGGTCTGTCCAACGATCATCTATTACATTTAAAAGAATATATCTTTCAAATGAATTCATGGTCTCATCACCAAGAAGCTCGCGTTTTTGTTCATATTCATTATTAATTTTTTCAAGAGCAAGTTGTTTAATTTCTTCATCAGACATAACTTCACTATACTCATCTTCTTTTATAGGACATTGTCCTAAGAATTTTTCATTTAGTGATTTTACAATCTCTCCTGTTTCTTCTTTTTCACTATGTGCTTCTAATGTTTGAGTTGCATATTCGATAGTTTTCTCAACTGCTTCTTCTGTCATTCTATCAATAATATCAGTAACTACTTCATTTTCTAAAACTTCATTTCTTTCAGCATACATAATTTCACGTTGTTTACGTAAAACATCATCATACTGAAGAACTTGTTTACGTGCATCGTAGTTGTTACCTTCTACACGTTTTTGAGCACTTTCTACAGAGCGGCTGACCATTTTACTTTCAAGAGGTGTATCATCTGTTTTACCCATAAGTCTTTGTAATCTGTCAGCACCAAAACGAACCATAAGTTCATCTTCTAATGATAGATAGAATCTACTATATCCTGGGTCACCCTGACGTCCAGAACGCCCACGTAACTGGTTATCTATACGACGTGATTCATGACGTTCTGTACCAATTACAGCTAAACCACCTAGTTCGCGAACACCTTCACCTAGTTTTATATCTGTACCACGCCCAGCCATGTTAGTAGCGATTGTTATAGAACCTTTTTGTCCTGCTTGTTTGATAATTTCTGCTTCACTTTCATTTTGTTTAGCATTTAGGACTTTATGAGGAACTCCATATTTATACAGAAGTCTAGAAACCAATTCACTGGTTTCGATAGATACTGTACCTAAAAGGACCGGTTGTCCTCTATCGTAACATTCTTTAACTTCACGAGCAACCGCATTAAATTTGGCTTCCATAGTAGAGTAAATAAAATCCGGAGCGTCTATTCTCATAATAGGTTTATTCGTTGGTATTGTCGTTACATACATATTATAAATATTTCTAAATTCTTCTTCTTCTGTTTTAGCTGTACCCGTCATACCACTAAGTTTTTTATACATTCTAAAGAAGTTTTGGAATGTAATAGTAGCCATTGTTTTACTTTCTTTTTGGATAGCTACACCTTCTTTAGCCTCAATAGCTTGGTGCAATCCTTCAGAAAAACGACGTCCTGGCATTGTACGCCCTGTAAATTGGTCAACGATTAAAATTTCTCCATCTTCTGCAACCACATAATCTACATCAAGAGCCATAGTGTAGTTTGCTTTTAACGCTTGGTTTATGTGGTGTGTCAAATCAACATTTTTCAAATCATAAAGATTTTTTAGTCCGAAGTAACTTTCTGCTTTATCTATACCATTTTCAGAAAGTTGAATAGCTTTAGTTTTTACATCTAAAGTATAATCTCCATCGCTACCATCTTCTTCCTCAGCACGTTTCAAAGTTTTAACAAAAGCATTAGCTACTTGATATAGTGATGTAGACTCTTGTCCTTCTCCCGATATGATAAGCGGTGTTCTCGCTTCGTCAATCAAAACAGAGTCAACCTCATCGATGATTGCATAGTTTAGCGGACGTTGAACACGAGCTTCTACAGATTTCACCATATTATCACGTAAATAATCAAAACCTAATTCATTATTCGTCGAGTAAGTAATATCTGCATTATAAGCAGCTCTTTTCTCTTCAGAATTCATTGAGTTTAAGTTCAATCCTACTGATAATCCTAAATAATTATATAAAACTCCCATCTCTTCAGCATCACGTTTAGATAAGTATTCATTGACTGTTACTACATGAACACCATCTCCTGCTAAAGCGTTTAAATATACAGGCATTGTCGCTGTAAGAGTTTTCCCTTCCCCTGTTCTCATCTCTGCGATATCACCACGGTGTAGTGCAATACCACCCATAACTTGAACTTTGTAAGGTTTCATACCTAATGCACGGAAAGCTCCTTCACGTGCAGTTGCAAATGCATCTACCAATATATCATCTAATATATCAGCAACTGCTCTACCTTTTTCTTTTTCTTCTTCAATATATTCTTTAAATTCTTCTGCTTTGTTTTGTAACTGTTCATCACTAAAACTAGCATATTCTTCTTCCTTAGCTAATACCTTATCAGCTAATTTTGCTAAACTTTTTACTTCTCTTTTATTAGCATCAAATAATTTTCCTAAAATAGCCATTAAAATTTTCCTTCCGACATATTTTCTGTGAAAATGATATTATATCATTTTTATTCATCATTTAATTATAACACTCATTTCATGGTAACGCAACAACAAAGTAATGATTTTAAGTTGGTATTAACTTGATTATCACATATTTTAATTTCTATTTTTTTCTAAAAATTTTTAAGAAATTAACAGAAAATATTTATATCTCGACATGAAAAATATTTTTTATTAGTTGGATTATTGTTAATAAAGTATAAAAAATTCGAACTAACTTAAGTTAGCTCGAATTTTCTACTTTATTATTTATTTAAGATACTGTGGCATCTGTGGCAAAGACTTTCTTCAGTTACTTCTTCCACAATGTTCCAACAACGTTCACAACGGTGTCCTTGGGCTTTTGTTACTTTTACAGTAGCTAAATCATAAGTTGCTCCGGCATTTTCTTTTACCTCTACACTACTTACGATAAATAATTGGTGTAGGTTAGCAACAGAGTTCAATAATTCAACCACTTCACTATCATTACTGTAAATTTCCACAGCAGCTTCTAATGATTTACCGATAACTTTTTCATTACGACTTTCTTCTAACGCTTTGTTAACATCATCACGTACTTCTAAAAGTTTGTCCCATTTTGCTTCTAATGCTGCATCTTCAATTACATTTTTCTCAGGGAAGTCTAATAAATGTACAGACTCAGCATCTTCGTATGGCATATTGTCATAAATTTCTTCTGCAGTAAATGACAAGATTGGTGCGAATAATCTAACAGACTTGCTTAAGATAGTGTAAAGAACTGTCAGCATACTACGACGTTTAGGTGAATCTTCACCTTCGATATAAAGAATATCTTTACCGTAGTCTAAGTAGAATGAAGATAATTCAACGTTAAAGAAGTTTGTAAGTTCACTAGTAATACTATTGAATTGGTAGTTTTCATAGTAATCAAGAACATTTGCTACAACTTTTTCAAACTTAATCATCATGTACTTATCTAATTCTTCTAAATCAGCATATTCTACTAAGTCTTTTCTATTGTCAAAACTTCCGTTAAATAAGTTTCCTAATAAGAAACGGTAAGTATTTCTGATTTTTCTATAAGTTTCTGATACTTGTTTCAAGATATCATTAGAAATACGAACGTCTTGTGTGTAGTCTACACTTGCAGACCATAGACGGATAATCTCTGCTCCTAATTGTTTACCAACATCATTAGGTGAAATAACATTACCTAGAGATTTACTCATCTTGTTACCATTACCATCCATAACAAATCCTGCAGATACTAACTCTTTATAAGGAGCAGCACCAGAAACCGCTACTGATGTAATTAACGAAGAGTTAAACCAACCACGATATTGGTCACTTCCTTCTAAGTAAAGGTCAGCTGGGTAAGTTAAATCATCACGAACTGCACAACATCCTTGGTGAGATGTTCCAGAGTCAAACCATACGTCCATGATATCCATTTCTTTAGTGAATTCACCATTTGGACTTCCTGGATGAGTATATCCTTCAGGTAATAATTCTTTAGCTTCTTTGTAGAACCAAACATTTGAACCTTCTACTTCGAAGATTTTCGCTACATGTTCAATTAATTCATTGTCAAGGATAGCTTCACCATTTTCAGCATAGAATACTGGAATTGGTACACCCCAAACACGCTGACGACTGATTACCCAGTCACCACGGTCACGAATCATGTTATATAATCTTGGTTTACCCCATTCACTGTAGAATTTAGTGTTATCTACAGCTTCTAACAATTCAGAACGGAATGCATCAACAGAACAGAACCATTGTGGTGTAGCTCTAAAGATAATTGGTTTTTTACTTCTCCAGTCATGTGGGTATGAGTGTGTAATATTTTCTTGTTTTAATAATGCTCCTGTTTCAGCTAAGTAAGCAATAATATCTTTGTTTGCATCAAATACGAATTTACCAGCAAATTGTCCAGCTTCTTCTGTAAGTACACCTTGGTTATCAACTGGTGATAATACTCCAAGTTTGTATTTCCCTTGACCAACAAGATAGTCATCAACCCCGTGTCCAGGTGCTGTATGAACTAATCCAGTCCCTGAGTCAAGTGTTACATAATCAGCTAAGATTAATGTAGATGTTCTATCTAAAAATGGGTGTTGACATAAAAGATATTCAAGTTCTTTACCAAAGACTACTTTACCTTCTTCATAGTTTTCCCAACCAAATTGTTCAGCTAAGAAGTTTACTCTTTCTTTTGCTAATAAATAGCTTTCTCCGTTATATTTAACTACTTGATATTCAAAATCAGGATGAACAGCAATACCTAAGTTAGCTGGTAATGTCCAAGGAGTAGTTGTCCAAATAACAAATTTAGTTCCTTTTTCTACAACTCCATCTTCACTTACTAAATCAAATGCAACATAAATAGACGGTGAAGTATGATCACGGTATTCAATTTCTGCTTCTGCAAGAGCTGATTCAGAAGATGGTGACCAATAAATCGGTTTTAATCCTTTGTAGATATATCCTTTGTCTACCATTTTTCCAAATACACGGATTTGTTCTGCTTCAAATTTCGGGTCAAGTGTTAAATATGGGTTATCCCAATCACCAATAACTCCAAGTTTTTTGAAGTCTTCACGTTGTTTATCAACTTGTTTAAGAGCATAGTCTTTACATTTATTTCTAAACTTAGTAGCTGGCATAGATTTTCTATCAACACCATTGTTTACTAATACTTGCTCGATTGGAAGACCGTGTGTATCCCAACCTGGAACATAATTAGAAACAAATCCATTCATATTTTTATATTTAACGATAAAGTCTTTTAAAATTTTATTTAATGCATGTCCGATATGGATGTTCCCATTTGCATATGGAGGTCCATCATGAAGAACATATGTAGGTTTCCCCGCATTTTTTTCTAACACTTTTCTGTATAAATCCATTTCATCCCAACGTTTTAAAAAGTTAGGTTCTTTATTTGGAAGATTTCCACGCATTGGAAAATCAGTTTTTGGCATTAATAATGTATCTTTTAATTCTACCATTGTTTCTCCTTTCAATATAAAAAAGCTCCTAGTAAAAGTTATAGAGGGCGAACGATGTCCACGGTACCACCTCTGTTAACTCTTACTAAGAGCACTCGTTAAGTCATATTTTATTTTTAAGTAAAGTGATAACTATCTATGCTTTTATGAAGCTTTTCACCTACCAGCTTCTCTCTAAATAATCCACATAATAGCCTTGTCTTTACTCACGATAGACTTATTATATTACATTAGCAATAAACTTTCAAGTGTTTTATGTGAATTTTATAGCAAATTATCAGAAAATAATTTATATAACTATAAAAAATATTGCGCTAACTAAATTTTTCATCTTCCAAAACGCCTTTTATTTTATTACCTATAAGCTAACAACTGAGCATTATTAAGCGAAGCTGTGACAGTTATCTTTCCACCAACTGTTTCTATTCCTTCAACTTTTAAAGGTAGTCCCAGTGATTTGATAGTAATTGTATTTCCGTTTATACTTACTCCTGTTCCTGTTAATACTTCTTTTAAATATTTTTCTAAAGCAAAATCAGGTATCGGAACCTTGCCAATTTTCGCATCTTCTAAAATTAGTTCTACCTTATTATTAGCTCCTAGCACTCTTATTTTAGTAGATATTTGAGTATCCCATAAACCTAGTTTAACTGGCAATTTAGCTTCGATTCCATTACCAACCAATTTAAAACTTCCTTCTAGTAATTGGGAATCTTTCCCAACAGAGTTTTGAAGAATTGATGCCAATAAATCATCATCAATTTTGGCAGTCGCTAATGCCTTTGAATTTTTGTAACTAACATTTCTCGCGAACTCACTATTCAAATCATTTATAGTTTTTGTTGATTTTATATTTTCTAATTTTTCTGATTTTTTTATATCTACACTTGGCGTTAAAGCATAAGTTACCCCACCACCTATAAGCGCCAATACTATCACCAAGGATAGCAATTTTCTCAATGTTTTCATTTTAGACATCTCCTTATTTCCATTACACTCTACACTATACTAAAACAAGTTAAAACATGGTTAATAAATACAAAAAACAAACCTAAAGTATTAGATAAAAACTAATACTCTAGGTATTTTTCGTTATTAATATTTTAATCTTAAAGTCGTTATTTAGAATGGTAGAAACGCAAAGATTACCGCTATTATTATTGCTGGTAGCATATTTGCTATTCTTATTTTCAATTTCCAAATAATATTAGCACCTACACAAAATATTAAAACTGAACCAACTAATGACAAATTAGTTAATGCTGCTGGTGTCATAATAGGCTCTATAAACTTCGCAAGAACAGTTATTCCTCCTTGGAATATAACTAACGGAACTACAGAGAAAATACTTCCACGACCATTTGCAGCAGTAAATATTAAAATTGTTATCCCATCTAAAAACGTTTTTGCCATAAGAACGGAATAATCATGAAATAGCGCATCTTGAATAGCTCCCAATATAGACATTGCACCGATACAAATGGTTAGTGAGGCCATAATAAATGAATCCACAAATCTATTATCTTTACCACTCTTCGTAATTTTTTTCAAATAAATTCCTAACTTTTCAAAAAGGCGCTCAATATTTAATATCTCACCTATTAGAGTACCTAATGTTAAACTTACGACCAACATCATCGCACCTTGAGAAACAACCTTATTTTCACTAATTCTAAGAGCATGTTCACACGCACCAATTATTCCTAAAAATATAACCGAAATAGCCGCTGCTTGCATAATAGCTTCTTGCATATTTTTTGATATTCTATGCCCTATAAGCATACCGACGAAACCACCTGCTAGCACACCTAATGCGTTAATTAGAGTCCCTAATCCCATCAAATTATCCTCTTTTCTTAGTTTTATAATAAATATAAAATCATACTTTCCTAAAACTAACTATATCTTGCTTTGACAACTAATGTTTTATTTGTTATACAAGACATCCCTTATTTTCTATACACTATAATTTTATCATGCTTGGTATTTTCTCGCAATATTTTTTGAAAATTGAAAAAACTTTTTTATATAATTCATTTCCTAGATTAAACACTAATCCTACTATAGTTCCTATAAGCAAGAGCAAATACAACCGTAGATATATATTTCATTAAATCTATTAATAAAATACCCATTCTCATAGAACATAAACCAAATTTAAGATTTAGCCATTCTTTATACTTCTCTAGTAACTTATTCCCTAAAAGTGCTCCAGCTATACCACCTAGAAATATTACATTGTTATTAATTATAACCCCAATCGGCATAATATCTCTACCCCACTAAAAGAATATGTAAACTTGTTCTAGCATGTCGTTTATTTTCTTACAATTCTTTTTCAGTTATAGATAAATAATTTTATCTATAGTATAATAGTTATAATTATTTAGTGAGGTTGATTTATGGATATACTAACTATTGGACTTGGGACTATTGGAACTACATATGGATATTTATTTAATAAAGCTGGTCATAATGTAGAACATTTTATTAGAAAAAGCAGTAAAAAAATTAATATAACAGAATTGAATGTTGATATGCTAGACGGTCGAACTAATAAAAAAGGTAATCATTATACTGATATTTATAAGGTAAACACTAATACAAAAGATAGCTATGATTTTATTTTTATTAGTATGCCAGCAGGAAATATTGAAAGTGTTATTGGGACTCTAAACTCTAACAATATCAAAGGAACTATTATTCTATGTTGTGGTATTTGGGAAGATAAAAAATATCTTGAAAAAGTAATGCAAGGTAGAAAATATATTCTTGGTTATCCTGTTGCTGGTGGTAATATTGTAGATACTACTCTTACATGCTGTATTTTTGATAATTTTATACTAGAGAAAAAAGAAAATTCTAAAATAGATGATTATGATAAACTAGTATCGTTATTTGAAAGTTGTAATATTAAGTTAGAAACACCATACGATATGCTTGAGTGGATTTGGTTACATATGGCTATTAATGCTGGTGTAGTATCTATCGCTGCAAAATATGCGGATATGGAAAATCCTACTGCGGCTGCAGAAAATCTTATATCTTCATCTAAACTGTTAGCTGAAGCAGTTTGTGCAATAAGAGAAACTTCTAAGATTATAAAAGCACGTGGTGTAAACTTAAAATACTATGGAAATGAACTTTGGGGATATAAACTTCCGTTATTTGTTTCTGTACCAATAATGAAACGAATGTTTACGACTAATATTCTTACCAGAAAGATTATGACACTACATAATAATACAGAAGATTTATTATTCGTCTGTAAGTGCCTATACGATACCGGAAAACAATATAACATAAGTGCACCTATATTTTATAATGCATATGAAAAAGCAGAAAGTAAATTTTAAAATAAAAAATGAAGTAATTCTATGTACTTACTTAGAATTATTTCATTTTTTATTTTATCTCTTTTTCATACTATTAACCATAAATACACCAACATCTATAATTGGTAACTCTGTAATTTTTTCAAGTTCTTCTTTTATATATGGGAAATGTGTGCAACCTAGAACTACAGCCTCTACTTCTGTTTGTTCGAAATATTTAAACAAATTTTCAAAATCAAAATCAGCAACTATCTTATCTGGACTATTTTTATCCTCAATAGCTTTTACCAATTCTAACATCGACAGGCCAAAAACTTTTAACTCTGGATTAGACAAATATAAATTATTTTCTACGCCAGTCAGACCATGAGAATTCGCAGCCATAACAGCCAAATATTTATACTCTAATCCCAAATTTCTATACATCTGCATCGGTGTAACAATATTTATTTTGTTTTCAAGAGCTAGTCTGTCAAAATCGACAACGGAACTCAGCGAATTACAATAAACAAAAATTGCACTACATTGTTGTTCTTTTATTTTATTTATAATTTCTACTATTATATCTTCTCGCTCACTGTCATCTAAGGCTTGAAACGTAGTTTGCTCTACAGGATTTTTCGAAATAGGTACTTTTACTATATCATTATAACCATGTTTATTCAGCAAATCTTCACCAAGTTGCGAATCAATTGGCGTTCCAGCCATAACCGCTATTTTCATTAACATTCCTCCATATAACCAAAATTCAATTACATTTAATTATACTACAAACAAATCTAATAAAAAAGAGAATTAAACATAAGTTTAATATAGTTGCATAAAAAGGGTTGTATAATAAATCTGAAGCATGAATTTTTTCCAATTAGCTCTAATCTAGGTATTCTATCCATCATTTCTAAATCATAATCATCTACCTGATATCCTGCTTTTCTTACTTGTTCTGCATACCTTGTTGTATTCATCAGTCTATCTAACTGCTCAAACTCATTGCCTTTATTATTTTCCCTAGTTAAAACTTTCGGTGGTACTAATATATAATACAAACCTACTATCATTGCTGATGCTACCAATAGTGTCAATATTACTTTAATTAATTTACTCAACATTTTTAAACTCTCCCCTCTCTAAATAATTAAAAAAATCTTCTTTATGCTTCTCCTGTTGTTCTTTATTATATTTTGAAGAGATAAATCTTTTAGCTATTGTATCGGCATCGACTATTCTTTGGACAGCTATTTTCCCTTGTTCATAATCACCGTATCCATGTGCTTTATAAAACTCGCTAACTCTGTTTATTGTATTATTTTTCACTCTAAAATTATATTGAGTCTGTACTTTAAAAATATCCTGTTTATTTCCCTTCATCAGCATAAAACAAATTTCACTTAATCTTTTCAGTTAATTTTCGCATTTTTGTGTCCATTTTCTTGACTATGTTGCAGCTAATTGATTAACTGTCCCTTTTTATTTAATTGGCTATTTACTTTCCCATACTATTAATCATAAATACACCACTATCTATAATTGGTAGCTTTGTAATTTTTCCCAGTTCTTCTTTTATATATGGGAAATGCGTGCAACCTAAAACTACAGCTTCTACTTTTGTTTGTTCAAAATAATTAAATAGATTTTTAAAATCAAAATCTCCAACTATTTTATGCGGACTGTTTTTTTCTTCAATAGCTTTTACCAACTCTAACATTGATAATCCAAAAACTTTTAATTCAGGATTTGATAAATACAGGTTATTCTCTACACCAGTTAATCCATGAGAGTTTCCAGCCATAACCGCTATTTTCATCAACATTCCTCCTCATAACCAAAATTCAATTACATTTAATTATACTACAAACAAATCTAATAAAAAAGAGAATTCTATACAACATTATTATAAACCCATAAAAGTAAACCTCGAACACTTTGATTTACTCATAATATATACCAAAGAATTCGAGGTTTATCTTAAAACTATTTTATTTCAATTTTTAATTCATCATCTTGATAATCAAGGTTGACTTCCATTCCGTCTTCTATACCATGACGAATAAGTTCTACAGAAAGTTTGTTTTCTATATGACTTTGGATAAATCGTTTAAGTGGACGTGCACCAAACTTCATATCAAAACCAGCTGTCGCAACCCACTCTGAGATAGCAGGAGTATAACTAAGTTCAATATTTCTTGCTGCAACACGTTTAACAAGCTCATTAAGAAGTTTGTTTGCAATACCTTTAATATTATCTTGTGTCAATGGTTTAAAAATAATTATATCATCCATACGGTTAAGTATTTCTGGTTTGAAGTAACCATAAAGTTGGTTAGTAACACTTTTACGAGTTTCTTCAGAAATAACCCCATCTTTTACTTCTTCTAATAATTCTAATGAACCTATATTAGAAGTCATAATGATAATTGTATTTTTGAAGTCTACTACTACACCTTTAGAATCAGTTAAAGTACCTTCATCTAATAGTTGTAATAAGATGTTAAATACATCTGGATGAGCTTTTTCTATTTCGTCCATTAAGATAATACTATATGGATTACGTCTTACACTTTCAGTAAGTTGTCCACCTTCTTCATAACCGATGTATCCTGGAGGGGCCCCGATTAAACGGCTGACTGAGTGTTTTTCCATATATTCACTCATGTCTATACGAACAATATTGCGTTCATCATCAAACAAGTTAAGAGCTAAAGCTTTAGCAAGCTCAGTTTTACCTACACCAGTAGGTCCTAAGAATAGGAAGCTACCGATTGGTCTATTTGGATCGGCAATACCAGCACGAGAACGTAATATTGCATTAGTTACACTCTCAACAGCTTCATCTTGACCTATCACTTTTTCATGAATAGTATCAGCTAAGTTAAGAAGTTTTTCTTTTTCTGTTTCTACTAATCTTGTCACTGGAATACCAGTCATTTGGCTTACGATAAAGCCAATTTCTTCTTCTGTTACTTCTTGTTTTAATAATTTATAATCTTCATGTTTAGATTTTTCTTCTAATTCTTCTAACTCACGTTTTAATTTTGGTAAAGTTGAGTATTGTAATTCTGAAGCTTTTTCTAAGTTATAGTTATTTTGAGCTTGTTCTAATTCTAATTTAACTCTATCGATTTTTTCGCGAAGATCTTTTACCGCAGATAATTTTTCTTTTTCACTATCTACTTGCAATTGAAGTTTATTTTGTTCTTCTTTTAAGTTTGCAAGCTCTTCTTTTAAGTTTTCTAAACGACGTTGTGATACTTCATCATCTTCGCTACTTAAAGCTTTTTCTTCGATTTCAAGTTGCATTACTTTACGATTGATTGTATCTAACTCTGCTGGATTAGATGAGTTTTCAGTTTTAATAGTAGCACAAGCTTGGTCGATTAAGTCTATAGCCTTATCTGGTAAGAATCTGTCAGTAATATATCTGTTAGATAATTCTGCAGCTTCTACGATAGCACGGTCAGAAATTTTAACACCGTGATAAACTTCAAATCTTTCTTTAAGACCACGCAGGATAGATATTGTGTCTTCTACAGTTGGTTCTTTAACCAGAACTTTTTGGAAACGGCGTTCTAACGCAGAGTCTTTTTCGATATATTGACGATATTCATTAAGTGTAGTTGCACCAATACAGTGTAATTCACCACGAGCAAGCATTGGTTTTAAGATATTACCTGCATCCATTGCACCATCAGTTTTACCTGCACCAACTAACATGTGGATTTCGTCAATAAATAGGATTATTTTACCTTCTTGTTCCTTAACTTCTTTTAATACAGCTTTTAATCTTTCTTCGAATTCACCACGATATTTAGCACCTGCGACTAAACTAGTAAGGTCTAATTCAAATACTGTTTTGTCTTTTAAGCTTTCTGGTACGTCACCACGAACGATACGTTGAGCTAATGCTTCAACAATAGCAGTTTTACCTACACCAGGTTCCCCGATTAATACCGGATTATTTTTTGTTTTTCGTGATAAAATTCTAATTACATTTCTTATTTCTTCATCACGACCAATTACTGGATCGATTTTACCGCTACGTGCAGCTTCTACTAAGTCACGTCCGTATTTTTCTAATACTTCGTAGTTGTTTTCTGGATTTTCATTCATAACTTTCTTACCTCCTCTTATACCATCGATAACTTCAGTTACGTGTTTAAGTGTAGTAACTTTATCGACATATTTTTTCACTATACTATTTTTTACATAACTTGCAAGAACAATATGCTCGCAAGAAATAAATTTATCTTCATATTTATCTTTATACTTATTAGCTTCTATTAATAAAGCATTTAAATCGTTACTCAGGTAACTGGCATAATTGATATTATCTCCTTCTACCCCACTTACTTTGTTGATTTCATTGTCTAACTCAGCTAGCAATGCAGCTTTATCAATATTTATTCTTCCCAATATATCACTATATAAATTACTACCAGTAAGAGCCGCTTTTAAAAACATCTCACTAGTAATATTTTGACTTTTTTTCTCAGTTGCAAATTCGGAAGATTTCGCTAAGATTTCTTTCACACTATTTGTAAAACTATTAATATCCATTGTAAATCTCCTTTGTCTTTTTTTTTAGGTCTATGCCCGTCTAATTAGTATTTTAATGCCAAATTTTCTTTGACCTTTTTTGACCTTAAATAAATTATAACATGTTTGACCTTTTTTGACAATAGTTTTTTTAAAAAAAATTTTTAGAATATAATTTATCTTTTAAAAATAAAAGAAAAAGCATCTAGAATTAGATACTTTTTAATACTGTGATTTTCTTAATTGACTGATAAATTTTTCTTTTGAAATTGAAATACCCAATACAGAATGAAAATTTCTAAGCGTACTATATTGATATGGCTGCAAAGTTCGTTTCGTTATTGGTTTCTCCAATTCAATCTTAGAACAAATGTTTATATATGTTTGAACATAATTTTTTACCCTTGTGAAAATACGATTTGAATTTTTTAAATAAAATTTCTTCTCCTCTATATCACTAAAGTGATAAATTCTTAAATAATCTATATGTTTTTTTTCTATGATAGTTAGCTTACTAAAGTCTAATGCTTTTAAACACTGTCTACCGTCATTCCTTTCATACGTAACATAAGGAAATATATGCCTAGCATTTTTTAAATTTGCAGAAATTCCCGATCGTAGTGGTATGGCAATCAATAAATTCTTGATATCTAAAATCATAACTCCATGACCTCTCGCTACATCTTCTTGAAATTCATCTAAATTTTTATATGTATTAAAATAATTCTCTGTTAACAGATGAAAATATAAGCTGTTTTTATTTATATTTGCCATAATATATCCCCATTATTATATGAAAAAAGAGTCTTTATTTTTAGAGTCGCGACTCCTACGACTACATCAACTTTAGAGTATTTTCTTTTTAGAGTCGGTATTACTCTCCGACTTCCTCTACTATTATTATATAGAAAAAAATAGTTTATGTCAAATATCTCTTTACTGATACTTATTGCTATTTCTTGCTCACAAAACCATTTTTTTCTAATAGTTCTTTTGTTACAGCTTCTATTCCTGAAGGTTGTGCATAGAAGTCTGCGAATTTCTTAGTCCATGTTTTAGTTTCACGAGCTTCTGCAAAGTCAATCATAGTTTGACGATATTGTTTTAATACCTCTTCATTTGATTTTGGAAACTCATTATACCCAACATTAGCTTCATGCGGTAATCTTGGTTTAACTTTTTCTGTAGATTTTTCTTCATCTATTACACCAATACTTAGTCCACATAAGAATAATGCATTTTCCGGAATGTTTAGAAGTTCAGAAATCCCTTCAGCAAAACCTCGTACTCCACCACAGTAAACTATACCATATCCTAAAGACTCAGCAGCCAAAGTAGCATTTTGCATCGCAATACAAACATCCATAGAACCTATTAATAATGGTTCGTATTGATTAGAAATATCAAAATCTCCACCTTCAATATCAAATGACAACTTAATATTGCTAAAGTCAATACAATATACCAAAAATGCTGCCGAACTTTCGATATGAGCCGCATTACCTGGTGCTTTATCTTTAATTAAATCAGCAATCTTTTGTTTTGTATCCCCTGTTGCTACTATAATACTGTAGTGTTGTCCATTCATCCAGCTTGATCCTTGCTTAGAACAAGCGATAATTTGTTCAAGATGTTCTTTTGGCAGTTCATTCCCTTTTACAAAACTTCTTCTTGTACGGTGTTGCATCATTGTTTCTATTACTTTATTCATAATTGACCTCCGAATCTAATTAGTAATTATATTATATCGCGAAAAAAGTCAAAATAAAAGAAAGAAGATGATAACAAATATATAATTAATATATTTTATACTCTTACATTTGAATTATTCGAAATCCATTTTGTTTACAGACATCTTCATTACATTATCACATATCTTCGCTATTATTTTAGCTCATTATAATTATTAATTTTTATTCTTGATAATAAATCGAAATAACTCCGCTATCTACTTTTCTATTATTTTCTTTTCCCCATTCCTCAAAGGTTAGGCTCGACGACTTTTTCCATTCAATGTAATTTTCTATAAGCTCTTTATAAAAATATAAATCTTTAAATAAATATTCTCTTTTTTCTTCTGATAATATCTTTTCTATTTCATTTTGTGTAGCTTCACATAATTTTAAGTCTTCATATTCTTCTCCGTCTTTACAATAATAATCTGGTAAATGATGAGTCGCAAACCAAAGTCTGTCTAACTTTTCCTTAATAATAAAAATCCTTGCATCATCATAATTAGGATTGATTTCTAGTGATTTTCTAATATAATCCATGCGATATAAATATTTCCCCGCCCAATAAAATATTTTTTCATCAACATTTCCACTTTCACAGAACTTTTGTAACTTACCATTCAAAACCTTTCTTAAGGGATAAGGGATTCCTTCGTCCATAATAAATGATGTATTTTCCAATTCAAATAAAGTTCTAATAAATTGCAGTTGTTCAGCTTCACTTCTTGTTTCAAAGTCTTTTATAAATAACTCCAAATGCTGAAATGCTTCTTTTCTAAGTCCTTTTTCTCTATTTATCAAATAATTTTGATATTCTTCTTCTTTATCAAATACGCCAATTAAAACTTTTAAAGCCTGATTGAGTACCATATCGTGTGCCATAGTTTTCTCCTTTAAAATTACAGTTTATTTTTTTCTCAAAGATTCCGGGATATTTTTATATGGCGAGGCTAAAAAATCTGTCTCCTCTATCTCTGCCATCATAAAAGCATTTTTTTCAACAATAAGTCCTGTTTTAAAAACTCCATTTTTTACTTTTTCTTCAATTGTCATTAAAAGTTTTGCATCATCATAACAAATATAATCTTCTTTTGGACAATTTTCTAAACTATCATATTTTTCATAAATATAAGTCGGTGATAAAAGCCAGTAAATCGTTTTTGCAGTTTCTATATCACATAAACGATGGTTAATGATTTGCTCTAATAAAAAATTTCCGAAATCAAAATTATATTCAGCAATCAAAAGATGAAGTTCTTCAGATGATGAAATTTTCTTAATTTCTTCTTTTACCTCTGTTTGGTAAACTTCAAAACCAATTTCTCTTTGCTTTAAGTATTCTTTATAAAAATCCTCCTCTTCATTACCTTTCATAGCTTTGTCAAAGACTTCTTTTTCCATATTAAAATAATAATTATCCTCGGCAATTTCTGCTTTTAATAAAATATTTTCTAAAAATTCTTTTCTCATACTTTCACCTCTCTTAAAAATTAAAATCTTTTTTATTTGCTAGAAACCTTCTTTTTATGTATCCTACTTTAAATATGTTCAAAGATTTCATTTACAATGCCTTCTCCTACCTTAATACAACCTTCCATAATAAAAAAATTTGTTCCTTTTTTTAAGTTTGAATAGTCAACACCCTCATAGATTGGATTCAGGAAACAAATAGTTTCTTCATCAAAATTTTTAATTTCTCCTTGTTCAAAATAAAATCCCAAATACTGTGTATCTCCTTTTAACAAAATATGGGGTCTATAATTACCTGACATCAAGTCTGGTAAAGATTTCCTTTTATTTTTATCGAATTTAAGTGTACAAATAAATGTTAATTTTTTCATACTTTTACCTCTTTTAAAAATTAAAATTTATTAACTACCTTGTTAATACACGAGTAAGAAATTCTTTTTCTATTTCTGCAACAGTCATTTTCGTTCTCACATCAGGATTTTCTTCATAATTTTTTGTGAGTTCTTTTATCACACATTGTTTAAATTCTTCTGCTGTTTTTTGTCTATAATAATCAAAGGCATGAAAAGAACCACTTGAACATCTTCCCCAGTCAGCTAAATAGCCAATAATTTCAAAAGTGTAGTCATTATATTTTTCAAATTTTTTCGTTTCTCTACTTTTTAGATATCCAGAAACTAAATTTATAAAATAATGATAGTATATCGGGTCTCTAAATGAATTATATTCTTTACTATGAAAACTTGGATCGATTATATGTGCTGTTAAAACATCTTCCATCGTTGGTTTTTCTGACATCTTAATATCTATTTGTATATAATGATAAAATGTTTCTTTATCATAAAATTTACCTTCAACAGCTATAACTACTCCCCACATACCATCTACATAATTAAATAACATCACAGCTCCATTTTTGTATTTACTTTCTACTTCTACAGGCGGGGCTACTCTTTTTTTAGGTTTTTCTTTTTTGATGCTAATTTTTTTAAAAAATTTTTCTAAATTTTTACTTCTTTGTTTGATAAATTTGTCATCTGCACCTAATTCTTCATTTACTCTTAAATCTTCTTGATTAACAATGATATTTTTTATTTTATTTAAAAACTCATCATCAAGTTGACCAACTTCCCACATACAATGAGCAAGAGCAAAGATAACATTAAATCTATCTTCGTCATCTTCTTCTAAAAGTAATGAATTTTTAATATTTTCTACTTCTTCTCCAAGATTAAATCTTCTAAAAAATTCTTCTTTTACATCTAATGAAGTATCATTTCCAAAAATCGTTGCATTCCAAGCTCCCATAATTGTCTCCTATAAAACATTTAAATTTAGTTTTTCACAATAATTATATCATTTTTCATATATCCTTATAAAGCGAAATCCCTTACAAGTAAAGAGCCTGTTAATTTAAAACAGTAACTTGCTCTTTTGAATTATCTAAAAGTCAGATAGAACTTATCTCACCTTTTCTAAAATTTTATTTTTTCTTTTTACCATTACTCGATGAGAAATATTTTCAGTTTCACAATATATCTTAAAGATTCATCACGATAATAAATTCGTTCAATAGAATTTCATTCTTCTTTTATAAGTTTTTCTAATACACTATTTAAGACATCACTCATACTTTTCGTTTGACTTATTTTTCAACATTAACACTTTCGTTTGATATGTTTTCTACAAATTTACATCTTAATCAAGTGATGAAAAAGATAATAATCTAAACTATACTTTCATTCAATCCTACTGTACTTACATAATATCCTTCTGCCTAAAACTTTCTATTTCCATACTTATATTTCAAGCTTGAATGCATATCGAATATCATCAATGAACTTTTTCCTTTCAAATATCCCATTATACTTGATACACTATATTTTGGTGGTATTGACAACAGCAAGTGTATATGATCTGGCATTATATGTCCTTCTATTATTTCTATTCCTTTATACTTACATAACCTTACTATATCTCTTTTATATTGATTATATTCTATTTTTCGTCTATACTTAGGTGTAAATACAATATGGTATTTACATAACCATTTTGTATGCGATAAACTATTATGTTTATTGACCATATAAAAACATCCTTTCTTTTTTTGAGCTTGAACTACTCTTATTTTATCAAGAAAGGATGTTTTTTCAATTGTTTAACTTTTGTCTCTCACCCGCATAGCGGGTGGTTTTTTTGTTTCGGAGGCTTTGCCTCCTCAACCGGCTAAAGCCATTAATTAAAATCTGGAGCATGGTTTTTTTCCATGCCCCGGATTTATTATACAGCCAAAATATAATATTTAAAATTTATTTATCTTCTTGTACAAATTAAACTATTAAGTGTTTTTAAATTCGATTCGTTTACATCTATCTTCTCGTATTCATTATATGAAAATTTTTGTTCTATAATATTAAATAACTCATCACAAACGTCAGCACGAGTTTTTGTTTTTAATTTAGCATCATATGTAACTGTATAGGTTAGAAATAATTTATCGCAATCTATCCTTGTAGTTCGTTTAAATGGATTTCTTTCTAAATCCGGATCTTCATCATGGTAATGTTTCATTGGATTACTAATAAGCATATAGGGTTTTAACGTCTGACATTTTACATATTCATATTTTTCATTACTTGCTGTTCTACATATGTACATATGCGGAGATAAAGCCATTCCATCAGTAATTGAGGGATAAGGAACTTTCATTCTAATAACTTCTTTTTGTTTAATCAACTATAAGTCTCCCTTCCTCGTCTAGTTCAACGAATACTGGATTATGGAGCTCTTCATTCTCAGTAAGAGTTAATAAAATATCGAAGTGTATTTCTGTCAGCAATTCAGAATCTGCCTTAGAAAATACAAAATATTTTTTATCTAGAGGAATTATTACTGAATTTTCAACCATTTCTATTGGATACATAGAATCTAGCATCTTTATCAATCTTTCATCTTCAGAATTAAAATCTTTTTCATATAAATTCACTTGGTATTCACCAGACAAAATACGTTCTTCTTTAGATTTCCAGAGATTCATTTGGTGTGTAAGTTCAGAAAGTTCATTTTCAGTCATAGTCCCTACGATAAAAGAAGATTTTTCAGCCCTTTTAATATTAATAGACTGCTTATTTTTATTATATGCATCTTGTGCAGCCTTATTAAAATTTGCTCTTTCCTTCGTATAATCTCCCCATACATTACTAAACACAGGGCCTTTCCTATACCCTCTTAAATGACTAAAATCAGGAGTGCCATCAGATACTTTTGTTAATGCTTCATAAAATAATAAAAATTTTTGCAATTTTAAAGGGGTTTCGTATGCTCTATTATTGTTTTCTTTAAGCCAACCACTTAAAGAAAGCTTTCTTTCACTAGAATAAACCATAATTCTCCTCCTCTCACATACTTAACTAATATACATCTGATTATTATCGCTTCAATTATATCATCTATGATCAATTATATAAAGTAAAAACACTTATGGAATTTAAAATTTATCAAACTCCTCTCGCTCTGCAATTCGCTGATATTTAGTCTTACAATTAGATTTTTCTGTTACATATAAACACCCAATTACTCCTGCTCCGTATATTAAAATTCGCATTATCTTCTCTCCCTATTTAAAATTACTCTATTTTTATTATATCAAATATGTTCAACAGTATGTGACTATAAAAATACTATTAAATTAAAAATTTCATCTTTCATATTCACTCTGGCATATATTAGCATCTGTTTATCCCCGCCATAAAAAACCTCAGAACACTATAGGTGTTCTGAGGCTATTTTTATATTTATTATCTCTTCGCTATTTCTTCTAATAGCATTTTGTTAATCATTTGTGGGTTGGCTTGTCCTTTAGAAACTTTCATAATTTGTCCTACTAAGAAACCAATAGCACGATCACGTCCGTTTTTGTAATCTTCGATAGATTTTGGATTGTTATCTAATGCTTCGTTAACCCAAGCAAGTAATTGTCCGCTATCTGATACTTGTACAAGACCTTTTTCTTTAACGATTTTTTCAGCATCTCCACCGTGTTCGATAAGTTCTGCAAATACTTTTTTCGCGATTTTACTTGAGATTGTTCCATCAGTAATTAATTTAATCATTCCTGCTAGACCTTCTGCAGTTAATGCTGTTTCGCTAAGTTCTTTTTGAACTTTGTTTAGATAAGCATTCACATCTACCATTAGATAGTTAGATGCTAGTTTGGCATCTGCTCCTAATGATACAGTTTTTTCAAACATATCTGACATTTCTTTTGTTAGCGTCAGTACGTGTGCGTCATATGCTGGTAGTCCAAGTTCTTCTTGATATCTTCTTTGACGAGCATCTGGAAGTTCTGGGATAGTTTTTCTTACTTCTTCCATCCATTCATCAGAGATAATCATAGGTACGATATCTGGCTCTGGGAAGTAACGGTAATCATCAGAACCTTCTTTAACACGCATTAGTTTTGTAGTTCCTGTTGTTTCATCGAAACGACGTGTTTCTTGCTCGATTTTTCCACCTGATAGGATTACTTGTTCTTGACGTTTTTCTTCATACTCAAGACCTTTTCTTACGAAAGTAAATGAGTTTAAGTTTTTAAGCTCTGTTTTTGTACCGAATTTATCTTGACCATAAGGACGGATAGAAATGTTCGCATCACAACGCATAGATCCTTCTTCCATCTTAACATCCGATACTTCGATATATTGAATAATTGAACGTAGTTTTTCTAAGTAAGCATATGCTTCTTCTGGTGTTCTAATATCTGGCTCAGATACGATCTCAATAAGTGGTGTTCCTTGACGGTTAAGGTCTACTAGTGAATAACCATTTTTGTGAGTTAGTTTCCCAGCATCTTCTTCAAGGTGAGCACGTGTAATACCGATACGTTTTGTTTCTCCGTTTACTTCGATATCAATCCAACCATTTTCTCCAATTGGTTGATCGAATTGAGAAATTTGGTATGCTTTCGGGTTATCTGGATAGAAGTAGTTTTTTCTATCAAATTTTGACTCGCGAGCTACTGTCATGTTAAGAGCCATTGCAGCTTTCATTCCCCATTCTACCGCTCTTTTGTTTACTACTGGAAGTACTCCAGGGTATCCTAAGTCGATTACGTTAGTGTTAGTGTTTGGTTCTGCACCAAAGTGAGCTGGAGATGGTGAAAATATTTTTGAATCTGTTTTTAATTCTACATGGACTTCTAGTCCAATTACTGTTTCAAAATGCATCTTGTTTCTCCTATTATAATTCTATTTTTTTATCATGTAAGTTGTAATGTTGTTCGAAGTTGTACGCTACATCATATAATGTTGATTCTGCGAATGGTTTTGCGATTAATTGCATACCGATTGGGCGTTTACCTTTAAATCCACAAGGAATGCTTAATCCTGGTAGTCCAGCCATGTTTACTGGAATAGTTAGAATGTCGTTAGCGTACATTGTAACTGGATCTCCGATTTCTTCTCCGATATTGAATGCAACTGTTGGAGCTGTTGGTCCAATAATTACATCATATTCTTTGAATACTCTGTCGAAGTCTTCTTTGATTAAAGTACGAACTTGCTGTGCTTTTTTGTAGTATGCATCGTAATATCCTGAAGATAGTACATATGTTCCTAACATAATACGACGTTTAACTTCAGCACCAAATCCTTCTCCACGAGTTTTTTTGTAAATTTCTTCTAAGTTAGTTGCGTTTGGACTTCTGTATCCGTAACGAATTCCGTCAAAACGTGAAAGGTTTGAACTTGCTTCAGCTGATGCGATAATGTAGTATGTTGAGATAGCATAGTCTGTATTTGGAAGACTTACTTCTTCTACTATTGCTCCTTGACTTTCTAGGTATTTTACACCATCAAGAACTGCTTTTTTAACATCTTCATCGATTCCTGCACCGAAGTATTCTTTCGGAAGGGCAATTTTCTTACCTTTGATATCTCCAGTAATAATTTTGCTGAATTCTGGTACTTCTACTGGTGCACTCGTCATGTCATGAGCATCTAATCCAGAGATAATTTCTAGTACACGTGCATTATCTTTTACCGTACGTGTCATTGGCCCGATTTGGTCAAGAGATGATGCAAAGGCAACAAGACCAAAACGTGATACACGTCCGTACGTTGGTTTAAGTCCTACAATACCACAGTATGATGCTGGTTGTCGTACTGATCCACCAGTATCACTTCCTAATGTAAAGCTAACTTGACCTGCTGCTATAGCTGTTGCACTACCACCACTTGATCCTCCAGGTACTGCATCTAAATCATGTGGGTTACGAGTAAGTTTGTAATAAGAGTTTTCTGTAGATCCTCCCATTGCGAACTCATCCATGTTTAGTTTCCCCATAAGGATTGGATTTTCCGCATTTAGTTTATTCATTACTGTCGCATCATAAATTGGATTAAATCCTTCCAAAATTTTTGATGCACATGTTGTTTGGATATCTTTTGTTACGATATTATCTTTGATTCCCATAGGAATACCGAATAATTTTCCAGTTGCTTCTCCACTTTCTTGAAGTTTATCCATAGCTTCTGCTTGTTTAAGTGCAATTTCTTCTGTAACTGTAATAAAAGATCCAACTTTTTCTTCAGTTGCTTTAATTCTGTCTAATGATTCTTTTACTAAATCACTTGGTTTAATTTCTTTATTTTTCAGTTTAAGTTCTAAACTTTCTATTGATTCATGTATTAAACTCATCAAATTATCTCCTTATTATTAATCTATGATAGTAGGCACTTTGAATTGACCTGCTTCTGTTTCGTGAGCATTTTTAAGAACTTCTTCTCTATCCATTCCTGGTTCTGCAACATCCTCACGGAAAACATTCACTAAGTCTAAAACGTGATATGTTGGTTTTACATTTTCTGTTGGTGCACTGTTTACTTCGTTGAATAAATCTACAACTTTTTCTAATTTTTCAATGTATCCTGCAACTTCCTCTTCTTTGATTTCTAATCTTGAAAGATGTGCAATATGATTTACTTGTTCTCTTGTAATTGTTGACATATGTTCCTCCAATTTTGTATTGTTTTTAGTTTACTTTATTTTAGCGTAAAGTCTATTATTAATTAGGTAATGCTATCAAGATTTTTTCCATTTATATAAATTAAAAAGTCCCACATAGTTAATTAAAACTATATGGGACGATTACTAATTTCGTGGTGCCACCCTAATTCATATCAGAATACTGATACCTCAATAAAGTATATTTTATTTTATAAAAAGTGTTGCTTATTTCAATCATTTATATTTAATCTTTCAGCCTACGGATTAAACTCTCTTCTATAATAGAAACATGAAATAAAAGTCTTTTTACTAAATTTGTTACGGTTATCTTATAATAATATACCATACAGCCTATAATGTCAAGGAAATTACAGAACTTACACAAATATCATTTATAGTTTACTTTTATATTTTTATTAAACTTAGTTTTTACATAAAACGTATTAGTTTCTAAGTGTATATATTTTCCAAAATTATTTAGTTATTTATATTGAAACATTAATATTATTTTCTCCTTATTCATTAAGGTTATTCATTCTTTTAGAAACAACACACAAAATTATTTTGTCAAGCTGTTTTCGTAAAGTTAATTACATATAAAAATCTTCTATAAGTACGTCTGAGTGTTGATAAATTACTTAATATTTATCATAGTTAATTAGTTTTTTACTAATTTTATTTTTTAGTACTTAATATACTTCCTTATACATTATTTCTTTAATTTAGAAGCTTTTTTACATCTTCAATATCTAGAACTTTCGCAAAGCGATTATTCCAAATATAATCTTGATAAAAGTCAATAATTTGCTGTGCTTTTAAATGATTATTATCAAAAGTTGTGACAGCATCTCTCACTAAAACTTGTTCAAAGCCATACTCAAAACCAATTTTTAATGAGGTATCAATACAAAACTCTGCTTGCATCCCCACCATAGTATAACTCTTAATTCCTTTACTATCAAGGTAAGCTTTTACATCTGTTTTTTTGAATATAGAGTTAAAATTTTTATTAAAAATTTTGTCCTGAGGTCGTGGACTTAATTCGTGATATATTAACCAGCTTTGGTCCCCTTCTGAAAGAAAACCTTCAGATTCTGTATGGCGGATATAAATAATATCTCTACCAGCTTCTTCAAAACTCGAAATAGTTTCCTTCACTTTCTTAATATAATTCTCTTTATTAGCAGGGCCAAGGTTAATTAATCCTTCCTGAATATCAACAACAATCAATGCTTCCATCATATTTATTCTCCTTTGGAGTCCATTATTTGTAAAAATTATAACAACTTTTACAATACCTGTCAATCAACATATTTTTAAATTTTTTGTTTGATTAAAAAGTATAAATAGTGTAATATATGTAGATATATTACATAGAATTTAATAACAAAATTATATTATTTTATATTCTAATTAACCCTATTAATAGTTTGATTCTTTTTAATTTTAGACTATAATATAAAATTTAAAATATTTGTGAGGTATAAAATGGAAAATTGGATTGAAATTACAATTCACACTACTAACGAAGCTAGCGAAATAGTTGAATCTATTTTGTTAGATTATGGTTCTACTGGTGTTGCTATCGAAGACCCTACTACACTAGAAGAAAATCTGCACGATGACTTTGGAACTATTGTTGAACTTAGTCCAACTGATTATCCAGAAGTTGGAGTTATAGTTAAAGGATATATTAATGAACTAAACTTTGATGATGAAACTTTTAATCGTTTTAAAGATGAATTAGAACAATTAGGAAAAAATATTAATATTGGAGAATTCTTCAAAATCGAAACTACTACTATTCAAGATAGCGATTGGGAAAATTCTTGGAAGGATTATTTCGATATTCTTAATATCGGAGAAAAATTTGTAATTGTACCAACTTGGCGCGAGTATGAGAATGAGGAAGATAAATATGTAATCAATATTGATCCTGGTATGGCTTTTGGTACTGGTGGACATGAGACTACTTCTCTTTGTATTAAAAACTTAGAAAAATATGTTAAACCTCATGATAATGTTATCGATGTAGGTTGTGGAAGCGGTATTCTAAGTATTGCAGCCAGTTACCTAACTGACGGTAGTCTTAAAGCTGTTGATCTTGATAAACTTGCTGTTGACGTTTCTCGTGAAAATTTCGCCCTTAATAATCTTGAAAATCGTATTGAAGTAGAGGAAGCTAGCCTTCTTACTAAAGAAACAAAAAAATATAATGTTATAGTTGCTAATATATTAGCTCATATTATTGAACTTATGTTAGAAGATGCTTATAAATTACTTGAAGATGGTGGATACTTCATCACTTCTGGAATCATCAAAGATAAAAAAGATGAATTACTAGAAAAAATGTTAGAACAAGGTTTCAAACTTGTTGAAGAAACTTCAGATAACGAATGGTACTCATTTGTTGTTACTAAATAAAGTTAATTAGAAAGAGACTAAAAATAATTTTTAGCCTCTTTTATTTATATATTATTTTGATTTTGGTAGTTCAATAGCGTTGCATGTTGAACCTTTAGTTAAGTCACTGTTTACATCTATAAAATGTTTTTATAGTATATGTTTAAAATATAACTAAACTTATATAATAATATTAAAAATTTATTTTTCTTAACTCTGATTTGAATTCAATTGTGTTTAGTTATTTACACATCGTTTTCATTATTTACTCGTTAGCATTATTACTTGTTTAGGAGGACTTAATTTTTGAAATATTACTATATAATATCAATAATATTACTTGAATATCTCAATATATTGTGCTAATATTATTTTTGCGGATAACGCAAAAAATAAAAATTAAATATATATAGGAGGAAAAATTATTATGGAGAAAGAAGCTAAAAAGATATTTTGGTATACATTAGCTTTTATGGCCTTCTCAACTGTTTGGGCGTTTGGTAATATTGTTAATGGTTATTCAGAATTCGGTGGACTTAAATCTATTTTCTCATGGGTTTTAATCTTTGCTATTTACTTTATTCCATATTCTCTTATCGTTGGGGAACTAGGGTCTACATTCAAAGACGCTGGTGGAGGTGTTAGTTCTTGGATTAAAGAAACACACAGTAAATTATTAGCTTACTATGCAGGTTGGACAATATGGGTAGTTCACATGCCTTACATTTCGCAAAAACCATCACGTATTATTGCGGCATTCAGTTGGGCTATATACAGAGATAACCGTATTAGTAAAATGGACATCACTTTTGTACAAATTACTTCACTAGTTATATTCTTAATAGCGTTATTCCTTGCGGCAAGAGGAGTTAACTTCATCAAAAAACTTGCAACATTAGCAGGATCATCGATGTTTATTATGTCATTATTATTTATCTTGATGGCTATTACAGCTCCTTCTATCACGGGAGCAAAAACATTTAGCATCGATTGGTCATTAGATACATTTATGCCAACATTCGATGTTAAATATGTTACATCAATTGCGATTCTGGTATTTGCGGTAGGTGGTTGTGAAAAGATTTCACCTTATGTTAATAAGATGAAAAAGCCTTCAACTGATTTCCCTAAAGGAATGATGACTTTAGTGTTTATGGTTGTAACAACAGCTATTTTAGGAACATTCGCACTTGCTTTAATGTTTGATACTAATAATATTCCAAAAGATTTACTAACTAATGGTACTTATTATGCATTCCAAACATTAGGTAGCTACTATGGCGTTGGTAACTTATTCTTAGTTATTTATGCAATAGTTGATTTTATCGGACAAGTTTCTATCGTTATTATCTCGATTGACGCTCCATTACGTATGTTATTAGGAAGCGCTGATGAACAGTATATACCGAAAAAATTACTGGTTAAAAATGATAACGATGTTTACACTAATGGTCTAAAACTAGTTGGTGTTATCGTATCTATCCTTATCATAATTCCAATGTTTGGTATTAAAGAAGTAAACGAGCTGTTCAGATGGTTAGTTAAATTAAACGCTGTTTGTATGCCTCTACGTTATTTATGGGTATTTGCTGCTTATATTTTCTTGAAAAAAGCAGCAGAAAAATTCCAATCAGAATATAAATTTGTTAAAAATAAATATGTTGGAATTGGTTTAGGAGCATGGTGTTTCTTCCTTACTGCATTCGCTTGTATCACTGGAATGTACACACCAGGAAGCCCATTCCAAACAGCAATGAACATAATTACACCAATAGTTCTTATCTCACTTGGTTTAATTATGCCACTTCTTGCGAAAAAAAATAATAACAAATAAATCATATCGAAAATAAAAAACTCCCTATAAAATAAGGAGCACAAAACATATAATTATAAATGCTAAGAAGTTTAAAACTACTTAGCATTTTCTTTTTATTATTAGTTATTATATTTAAAATACTTCCTTCTTTTAATCCACCCTATTACACTTATACTAAATCTTATAATTATCATTATAGCAGTCAATATTAATAAAGCTATATTTAATTTGAAATAAAATAATGTACTTCCATCATCTGTCGTAAAAATACTAACAAAAAAGCCAAGAGATGCCCACGGCAGCACTATAAGATATTCTAACAATAAACTTACTATATTATATATTTTCCATTTTTTTGACAACCATATTTTTTCCTGTTTATTTCTTCTTTTTATCATCATATAGATTAATATTAAAAATAGTATTATCTCTATTAAAAAAAATCCATTTAAAATAAGTAAAAACATAACCTCTTCTTTTATATTCATAACTTTCTTATCTCCTATAATAATTTAAATTTTTATTACTCTATATTATAATTTATATTTATAAATTTCAAAATCTGGTCTAACCATCGCCTATTATTAATTTTTATACTTTAAATATTTTCTCCTTCTATACATATCTATTATACCCACGATAAACCTTATAACCATCATTATAATTGTCAAGGTTAATAAAACTACATTTAATTTAAAGTAAAATACTGGATTCTCCAAAAACATGCACAAGAAAAATGCAAAAAATGACCACACTGGTACTATAAAACATTCTAATAACAAACTTACTGTATTACAAATTCTCCAAGGTTTTGATAACCATGTTTTTTCTTGACTATTTCTATTTTTAACCAACAGATATATTAATATTAGAAAAAATACTAATTCTATTAGAAAATATCCACCAAAAAATAATAAAAACTCAAAGTTTTCTGTTATCATATTTTACTTATCTCCCATGCTCAATTTAAATTTCTGATTACCCTACATTATAATTTATATTAATATACTTTTCAAGAAATATTGAATTACACTATCATTTTTTATTAAAATCAAAGCTCTTTTACTATTTGTACTTCTATTATATAATTATATAGAAATATATTTTTAAACATCTCAATTATTTGAAAGGAGTGAATTTTTTGGAAGCTAATAGATTACATGTCGACTTTGATCTTCAAAGTAACTATGAACCAAAAGGAGACCAAGTAAATGCTATTCGTGAACTTACCGAGGGTCTTAATAACGGTGAGAAATATCAAACCCTTCTTGGGGCTACAGGTACTGGTAAAACTTTCACAATTGCTAACATTGTAAAAAATGTTGGTAAACCTACTCTTGTCCTTGCTCACAACAAAACATTAGCTGGTCAGTTATACAATGAATTAAAAGAATTTTTCCCGAATAATCGTGTTGAATACTTTGTATCTTACTATGATTATTTCCAACCAGAAGCATATGTACCTTCAACAGACACATATATCGAGAAAGACTCTTCTGTCAATGATGAAATAGATAAACTTCGTCACAGTGCAACGTCTTCATTATTTGATCGTGATGATGTTATTATTGTTTCTAGTGTCAGCTGTATCTATGGTCTTGGTTCCCCAGAAGAATATTCTTCACTTGTGTTGTCATTACGTGTTGGAGACGAAATTAATCGCAATAAAATATTAGAAAAATTAATTAATATTCAATATATGCGTAATGATATAGATTTTACCCGTGGAACCTTTAGAGTACGTGGGGATGTTATTGAAATCTTCCCTGCATCACGAAGCGAAAATTCAGTTCGTATAGAAATGTTTGGTGACGAGATAGAACGTATCCGCGAAATCAATTCTCTAACAGGTGAAGTTCTATCTGAACTTAATCATATAGCTATCTATCCTGCTAGCCACTTCGTTGCGGGGGAAGAAAAAACTAAAGAAGCCATCAAACGTATTCGTGCTGAACTAGAAGATAGACTAAAAGTCTTTAATATGGAAAATAAACTATTAGAAGCTCAACGTTTAGAACAACGTACTAACTACGACTTAGAAATGATGGAAGAAATGGGATTTTGTTCAGGAATTGAGAACTATTCACTACATTTAACATTGCGTGAACCTGGTTCTACTCCTTATACATTATTAGACTATTTCCCTAAAGATTGGTTGCTTGTTGTCGATGAATCCCATGTTACCCTACCTCAAGTAAGAGGTATGTTTAATGGTGACCGAGCTCGTAAACAAGTTCTTGTTGATTATGGTTTTAGGTTACCTACTGCTTTAGACAATCGCCCACTAAACTTTACAGAATTCGAAAACAAATTAAACCAAGCTATTTTTGTTTCAGCTACACCTGGTGATTACGAATTAGAACATAGTTCTAAGATTACTGAACAAATTATTCGACCTACTGGGTTGCTTGATCCGATAATTGATGTCCGACCAGTTAGTGACCAAGTGTTCGATATAACTAAAGAAGCTGAGAAAATTATTGAAAAAGGTGAGCGTGTTCTTATTACAACACTTACTAAAAAAATGGCAGAAGCACTTACCGCTTATCTTAAAGAAAATGGTCTTAAAGTAGAATATCTTCATTCTGATATTAAAACTTTGGAGCGTACAGAAATAATTCGAAACTTGCGTCTTGGAAAATTTGATATTCTTGTCGGAATAAACTTATTGCGTGAGGGCCTTGATATTCCGGAAGTGTCATTAGTTGCCATATTAGATGCTGATAAAGAAGGTTTCTTACGTGGAGATAAGGCACTATTACAAACAATCGGACGTGCAGCTCGTAACGCTAACGGTCGCGTAATAATGTATGCTGATAATATTACACGAAGCATGCGTAAAGCGATAGATGAAACTAATCGTCGTCGAGAAATTCAAATGGCTTATAATGAAGAACATGGAATTACTCCACAAACAATTATTAAAGGTATTCGAGATAGCATTAGTGCGAAAAAAGAAGTTCTTCCAGATGAGTCTGTAGAACTTGTACAAGATACAAATATTACTGATGATAATATAGAAGAACACTTAGCAGAACTAGAGCAAGAAATGTTCGCTGCTGCTGGAAAATTCGACTTCGAACGTGCAGCAGTTCTTCGTGATACTATCGCTGAGCTAAAAGAAAAATACAAAATTTAAAATAACAGCTAGATACTAATTTAAACATTATATCTAGCTGTTATTTATTATAACTTTATTCAAATTTATAAAATTTCAATTCCCACTGTTTATTTTTTAATCTCAACTAAATGCCCATCTTCCATGCGATAGACTCTATCTACTTTATCCAATAAACGTGTATCATGAGTAATCATAACAACACCTTTATTTTGTTTGTGAGCAATTTCCGCCAGCAAATCTGCCACTTGATGAGCACGATTAGTATCTAAACTCGCCGTTGGTTCATCTGCCAAAATAACTCTAGGATTATTGTATAGCGCACGTGCTATAGCTGCTCTTTGACGTTCTCCTCCTGATAATTCTTTCGGATAAGAATTTTTTAGCTTTTCTAGTCCTAACATATCAAAGAGTTCTTTACGATTCATCTTATCTTTTTCTAGAGTGCCCAACTTATCTATCAAGTCTAATTGTTCTCCTACTTTTAAAAATGGAATTAAATTAGATGCCTGTAATATAAATCCAAATTCTTCAAAACGAAGTTCTGTTTTTCTCTTTTCATTTAGATTAGTTATATCTTCTCCACAAAATGTTATCTCTCCACTTGTTGCTTCTTGTAAATTTCCAAGAATAGTTAAGAAAGTTGTTTTACCCGAACCTGAAGGACCTATAATGGCAACAAATTCTCCTTCATTAAGATAAAATTCAGTTGGATGTAATGCTGTAAATTGCATATCTCCATCATTATATACTTTCGTTATATTAGTCATTGTTATTAGATTCATTATATTCCTCCTATTCAGCTATTGCTTTAATTGGCGATATTTTTAAAATTTTTGGTAGTGAGATTAATCCACCAATTAGCGATACTAAAATAATAGAAATACTAAGTACTGTATACGCTAGCCAATTCACTTCAAAAAATAATGTCTTAGGAATAATATACTTTGTTCCTAAAACGGCAAGTAACGCAGTTACTACACCAATACTTGATAAAATAAAAATCTGCAAAAACAATGCCGATACGATATCTTTAACTTTTATACCTTGGGCTCTCATAATTCCGTAAAGCCCTAATTTTTGGATAGTGATAATATAAATAAAGATACCAATAACTAAACTTGTGATTAACACTAATGCTCCTATCATTCCAGCAAAAACACTCTTTTGCGCCGAGTACCCTGGTATACTCTTAATCACTTCTTCTGTATCCAGTTGTAATAATCCATCTCCAACAACTTCTCCATCATTAACTTTTACTATCGCTGATATCGCCTTGCTACCGTTTATAGTTCCTTTTATAGTCCAATATGTTTCCAAGTTTGTATATATCATAGTAGATGTTAAAAATTTATTATTTTTTGTTATTCCAACAATTGTATATTCATCTTTACTACCATTAATAAATATTTTACTTCCTAACTGTATTCCATAATTATTAATAGATTTATCTGCAACTATTTCATTATTGCTAGTAGGATACCTTCCCTCTTCTAATTTCGGAATAATTTTAGTATCCCATTCTTGTGCAAAGATAGAAGCATTAATTTTTTTATCATTATTTTCTAAGTTCACTACAGCTGGAGTATATCCCAAAGGAACAGTATTTTCATCCAAATTATTTTCATATTGATTTTTAGGAATGAACGATGCCGTTAAATTTTTGTTAGCATATTCCGATAGTACTACAGAACGTGCTTGCCAATTATCTATTGCCGACCTATTATCTTTCATTAAGCCTAATGCTAGACTTGTCATGAAAAAGACCATATACGTTATAAGAAAGGTAATTGCCACAACTAATAGATAACGCAACTTATTGTATAATATTTCTTTTAATGCTAAATACATGTATCACTAACCTCTTCTATTTTTATTTGTTTCTTAACATTAACATAAACCTATTCATTATGCAATTTATTGGATTTAATGTTTTAAAAAAATATTCCATTTTTATTTTTTATGGTATAATGTAATAATAGACTATTACTTTAGTCAACCTCATTTTTAGTTAGGAGATGTTAAAATGATAAAACAAAATATTGGAATTATTTATGGTGGAAAGAGTGCTGAACACTCTGTATCACTATTAACAGCTAAATCAATTATTAATGCAATCAACAAAGAAAAATACAATGTCTTCCCTATTTTTATTTCTTTAAATGGAGAGTGGGCTCGTGGAGAACAAATTACATCTGAAATTAAAGACCAAAAAGAACTTATCTTCTCTAACTTTGATAATGATATAAGTGGTTTACTTTTTGAAGATAATCGAAAATTCGATATTGTGTTCCCAGTTTTACATGGACCAAATGGTGAAGACGGAACAATTCAAGGTTTACTAGAAATAATGGATATTGCTTATGTTGGTAACAATGTACTATCTAGTGCAGCTGGTATGGATAAAGTAATTATGAAGCAACTATTCGCAGCATATGATTTACCACAGTTACCATACACTCACTTTATCGAATACAATTGGAAAAAGAACAAAAACAAAATTATTAAAGAAATTAATGACAATCTGAAATATCCTGTTTTTGTTAAACCTGCAAACTTAGGCTCATCTGTAGGTATCAGTCGTTGTAATGATGAAAAACAATTAATAAAAGGTATTGAAGAAGCTCTTAAATTCGACAAGAAAATCGTTGTTGAACAAGGTGCTGTTGGAGCTAAAGAGATTGAAGTTGCAGTTCTTGGATACAATGAAGTAAGAACTACAGATCCTGGTGAAATCGTAAATATTTCTACGACTGAATTCTATGATTATGAAACTAAATATACTGATGGCCAATCTCGCATGGATATTCCTGCTCCTATTGATACAGCTTTATACTCAGAATTTAGAGAAATGGCAGAAACTGCATTCCGTGCAATTAGTGGTTCTGGTTTAGTACGTGCCGACTTCTTCTATACTAAAGAAGGAAAAATCTTCATCAACGAAGTAAACACAATGCCTGGTTTCACTCCATTTTCTATGTTCCCATCACTTTGGGCAAATATGAATGTTACCTACCCTGAAATAATTGAAGAACTATTTGATTTAGCATTAGAGCGTTACGAAGACCGCAAAAATTTATTAACAGAAGAATAGGAAATTACTATGAAATATTTTGTTAAAGACTTAGAAAAGATATTAAATGCTAAAAAAATAAATTTAGTAGATAATAAAGAAATCACAGGAATTGCTATTGATAGCCGAAAAGTAAAAGAAGGAGACTTATTTATTCCTTTCTTAGGAGAACATGTTGATGGCCATGATTATATCGAAAGTGCATTTGAAAAAGGTGCTGTCGCTTCATTATCTCTAAAAGATGATTTTAAAAGTGACAATAATATAATTTATGTGAATGATAGCTATGAGGCTATTCAAACACTGGCTAAACATTATTTAGAATGCTTAAATGTAAAAATTGTTGCTATAACTGGAAGCAACGGAAAAACTACGACAAAAGATATAGTTACAAGTATTTTAGAAACAAAATTCAAAGTTCATAAAACACAAGGTAATTTCAACAATGAATTAGGTGTTCCGCTGACTATTCTTGCCGCTCCAGAAGATAGTGACATTCTTGTGCTTGAAATGGGAGCTGATAACTTTGGTCAACTTGACTTCTTATCAAAATTAGTAAAACCAGATTATACGATAATTACTAATATTGGAGAAAGTCATATCGAATTTTTCGGCTCACGAGCAGGTATAGCCAAAGCAAAATTTGAAATTACAAATGGTATGAAAAAAGATGGCTTCTTCGTCTACAATGGGGACGAACCATTATTAAAAGAATTAGTAGAAAATTCTAGTATAAATGCTACTTCGTGCGGAGAAAATTCTTACAACGATATTATTCTAGAAAACTATACTATCACCCGTGATAAGATAAATTTTAAACTTAATATCGATAAGAATAGTTTTTCTACTACATTAAAAGGTAAACACAATTTATTTAATATAATGTTCGCAGTAGCAATAGCTAAAAAAATTGGTCTAGCAAATGAAGAAATCCGTCACGCAATAGATAATATTTCTAAAATTACAAATATGCGTTTAGAAAGTATCACATACGGAGAAGATTCGTTAATTATTAACGATGCTTATAACGCCAGTCCTACTTCTATGAAAGCTGCTGTTGATGTTATTAGTGATTTGAATGATTTCGAATTCAAAACGCTTGTCCTTGGTAGCATGTTCGAACTTGGGCCAAATGAAGTTGGGTATCATAGTGGAATTGGTACTTATATAAATAACAATTCCCGTGGTATTAATCTTGTTATTAGTGTCGGTGACCTTGCAAAAAACATTACAGATAATATTAACAATAAAGATATATCAACTCTTCACTTTTCAACTGTTGAAGAAGTTACAAATTATCTAAAAGCTAATAAACACAAAAACGAAGTGATCTTGTTTAAAGCAAGCCGTTCTATGAAACTAGAAACAATTATTAATGATATTAAATAAAAATAAAAGTTGAATACAGATAGCTTTTTATGTGCTATGTATTCAACTTTTTTATTTTGTCAGTTTTACTTATAACAAAATATTTTTTTAGATTCAAAATTTACATATCTCTCAAACAATAAAATACCGTATTTATGCTTTTATACGTATTTCGTAAAATAATAGTATTTGTTTGTTTATAATGGTGTAGTTTGTAGAATTCAAATTTACATATCTCTCAAACGCGACTGTTACAACCCTAATTCCATTCCTGTTTTGTAGAACTCAAAATTTACATATCTCTCAAACATGGGAAGAGTTACAAAAGATTTAGATTTGGTTTTGTAGAATTCAAAATTTACATATCTCTCAAACGGGTGGTAGGAATGCTAACAAAATCTAAAGGTTTTGTAGAATTCAAAATTTACATATCTCTCAAACAATAACGTTCGCTACCCCATCAAGAATTTTGTTTTGTAGAATTCAAAATTTACATATCTCTCAAACCTGTAGCTTCTCTTAAATGTCCATAATAAGGTTTTGTAGAATTCAAAATTTACATATCTCTCAAACTTAAGAACGCTGGAACGCTTGCGAATGTTGTTTTGTAGAATTCAAAATTTACATATCTCTCAAACGGGCAAAAGAGTTGTTAAACTCTTTTGATCGTTTTGTAGAATTCAAAATTTACATATCTCTCAACCGGGGGCGCACCAGTTGCAGCTGATAAAGTAGTTTTGTAGAATTCAAAATTTACATATCTCTCAAACTCACAGTAAGATTTGTAACGCCATTAAAAGTTTTGTAGAATTCAAAATTTACATATCTCTCAAACATCAATAGCGATTGGGTCGTTGTTTCCATAGTTTTGTAGAATTCAAAATTTACATATCTCTCAAACATTGCTAATGCGTTTTTTGTTGATTTTATGTTTTGTAGAATTCAAAATTTACATATCTCTCAAACATTGAGTAATCAACAGGTGTTGCTGAGAATGTTTTGTAGAATTCAAAATTTACATATCTCTCAAACGAATTAGCGAAATATATGGCAAAAAGTGCTGTTTTGTAGAATTCAAAATTTACATATCTCTCAAACTTTATTGTTGCTTATTTCTCGAACAAAAAAGTTTTGTAGAATTCAAAATTTACATATCTCTCAAACGTGATATAACGTCCTGCTTCGTCTTCTAAAGTTTTGTAGAATTCAAAATTTACATATCTCTCAAACAACCATTCTATTAAATATTTAATCATTCCAGTTTTGTAGAATTCAAAATTTACATATCTCTCAAACTCTTATTATCCTTTCATTCAATTAAATCAGTTTTGTAGAATTCAAAATTTACATATCTCTCAAACGGCTTCTAGATGAATTATTATTTGAAAAAGGTTTTGTAGAATTCAAAATTTACATATCTCTCAAACAAAGGAATGACTATTTATTGTGGTAGTAAGTTTTGTAGAATTCAAAATTTACATATCTCTCAAACTCGTAAGTTAACGCTTGTCCGCTATCAGAAGTTTTGTAGAATTCAAAATTTACATATCTCTCAAACTTAATGAAGATTGAGGATTTAGAAGAGGTTGTTTTGTAGAATTCAAAATTTACATATCTCTCAAACTAAACGGAGTTATCAAAATTCTAATGGTGGTTTTGTAGAATTCAAAATTTACATATCTCTCAAACCAAAGATGATAGTTTAATCGTGGAGATACAGTTTTGTAGAATTCAAAATTTACATATCTCTCAAACAATGGAACACCACTAACAAAAAATGAGTGGTTTTGTAGAATTCAAAATTTACATATCTCTCAAACTCATCAACTACTGGAGGTTGAACATCTTCTGTTTTGTAGAATTCAAAATTTACATATCTCTCAAACCTCAAATTGAGATTTTTGATAATAATTTTGCTTTCTACAAATTAATATTCAATTGTATATAAAAAAATGGATCGACACCGATCCAGCCAAAAGGCAATATAGATAAATCTTTATTTGAACTTGAATGTAAATTTTGAATCTATCTTTATTATACAATTATTTTTTTTAAAAATCAATACTAAATTTCACAGTTATCTTTATCGAAAATATATATTAATTCCTTATAGCCCTCATTACTGTAGTCACTAAATTGTTGTGTTTCTATATTTACCATCTTTATTTTATTTAAACAAATTTCTTTATAAAATTGTCTAATTTCATAATTGTTAAAAATTGAATGTAAGCCAATTAAAAAAATAACTTTTACTCCACATAAATCTACAAGTACTCTCATATATTTAATTATCTTTTCTAAGTAATTGCTTTCTTCAAAATGGATTTTAAAATCTCCTAATTTCAATAATGCCATTACATCTATTTCTTCATCTTGTTCTAAATCTAGATTATTATTGAAAATTAGTCTTTCAAAATATCTTTTTATCACTGATGTTAATTGATTATATTCTATTATATCTTCCTCTACTTGCTTTTGAAGAGTTGCGTATACCTTTGTCAAAATTTTTTTATTGTTTATATCTATATTAAATAAGTCACTTATAAAATAACTATTTTTATCAAAAGCTATCTCCCTATTTTTTTCAGATAGAACAAAATTACCTTCTAATCCCTTATGTTGCTTTAATAATTCTAAGATTATTTCTCTGTAATATAACTTATTTTCAAATACTAAAGTATGGATAACATTTTCTTCTAACTCTATTTGGCGATGCCACTCCCTATTTATAATCTTCATAATTCTATAAACCTCTCATCTGAATCTACGTAATCTGTTTGAGCTTCTCCGACTAAAAACTCCATTTTAGAAAATTGTTTTTCTGTAACTTGTAGGATTTGTACTAAACCTTTCCCTGGGCAAAATCTTCGGATATTCTTCACTACTAAATCTGCACTCCCCTGATTCATTACCAGTTTAACATATACCGATTCTTGCATCATAATAAACCCATTTTTTATTAAATTTTTTCTGAATTTCCTATAATTTCTTCTCTCTTCTGATGTTTCCGTAGGTAAATCAAACATTACTAATATTCTCATAAATCTATAACTCATATCTGTACATTTTCACGTATTCTAAATCATTTTCTGCTAAAGCAGAAAAAAGGCTGCGACAATATATCTTTATGGCATTAGCTACTGTTTGATTTTTATCATCAATTATAACAGTCTTATTTAGAATATTGATAAGTTTATTTTTATGATCCTTGGTAAATTCCGTTCCTTCCAAATTATAAACTTCTTCGTCTACCAAAATTCTAAATGGCTCCATAAAGTCACTAGAGAGATTAAATTTATTAAATGGATTTCTATGACAAAGTCCTAATTGTGTGAAATATCCAGAGGCAACTATTTCTCGATTAAATGCTGAAAGAATTATCGAATATCCATAATCCAATGCAGCATTAATAAAACACTCTTTATTGCGACTAAAGTCCATACCGTAGAGTGCATTAAAATAAACTTTAGCTGCGAATCCCTCACGATTAGAACTATCATTCCATTCTAGTTCTGATAAATATTGTTCCAAAAGTCTATATTCTTCTTTATTTAATTTTTTTAAAAATTGCATTTGATTAAAAATTTTTTCATAGACTATTCTTGTCCAAATTTTTTCCTTATTTTCTTTACTCCACTCAAGCTGATTTTTGTATTTTAAACTGGTGTCGTGACTACCATAATATTGAATCAATTCTGAACTAGGATTTCGTTTTTCATCACAAAAAACTACTTTTATTTTATTTTTGACTAATTCATTTAGAAGAACGGCGGTAAGACTTACCGCCGTATTTTCTACAATAACCATATAAATTTCACCTAAACTGATTTTCCTAACTCCCGTTTCTTGTCGTACGGTCATAAAATTAAGGCTATAATCTAGTTTAGCTCTCTCCCTAATTACTACTGTTCTCCAAGTCATTATTTTTCTCCCCTACTATTACTATTTCTTTTTCATAAACTCCGGTCACAGATTGCTCAATTATTGAAAACTGAGATTGATTTGATAGATTAAATCCACATTTTCCACGACTAGCTGTTATACCAATATTTTTTAAATCAAATGTAGATTTTTTATTGGTTAAAAGATTTAACACCTCTAACAATACTTTGGCTTGTTCATCTTTACTGATATTTTCAAATTTATCTCGTACCTCTTTTGTTGATAACTCATCATACTTATTAGGATTTTTTCTAATAAATATACCTGTATTCATTTTTTCTAAAAGAATATTGTATAAGTGAATATTTTTTTTCTTTATTATACTCTCCCAAGGTAATCCATCTTTGTTTTCTTTTTTCCAATTTAAATATTTAGATAACTCTTTTATATATAATTCACTTTCTTTGGCTAACACTACCTGAATTGCACTATCATAAAAGAAATTATCATTTGTTTTTCCTCCCATATAGTAATTAAAGTTATTTATTTTTAACGTGCTCCCTATACACAATTTTCTATATTTCAGTTTCAAATCTTTACCTAACAACTGTGTCTTTGCGTATTCTAATAGAGCTTTATCATCTTTAATATTTTGCGAAATATATATAGGAATTGGCACTATTCTAGTAATTTTTTGTTCACCTTTTTTACTATCTAAAGTATATTCAAAAATTGAATAGTAGGCTATTTTAATACTAGTGAATCCTCCATACTTACTAACATCTTTAATCTTGTTATCAGTTGTTTTTAATGGATAATACGCACCTTCTTTAGCCTCTGCTGCTACTTTTGCCTTATAGACTGTAGCATCGTATAGAGCTCCTTTTTGTTCTGAGGTTCTTCTTGTTATTAAGATATTGTTATTGTTCATTGTTTTTTCTACTACATGAACAGTTTTATCCATTTCCCACGCTATTGTATTAGCGTTTTTCACATCAGTATAGAATAAGCTGTTTAATGAATATTTTCTTGCATCTTTTTTATTTTTTATAAAATTATAGACATTTCTTGTGAATTTAACGTCATAAACATTACCTACTACTATATTTAAATAAGCATCTTTGGCGTGATGGTAGTCGTTTATTTCACGCACTTTAATTAATTTTTCGTTATTTTCAGATTTTCTATTACCCTCTTTTATTTTTCCAAAGTTTTGTCTAAATGCACTCACATTTTCTGCTTTTGAATAACAAATAGTAGTTTCTGGATTTAATTCACTTAGAATTGTTGAAATTGCTTTTATCGCTTGTGATGTTTCTACAAGTTGACGTGCAATAAATCCTGTTAACTCATCATCGCTAAATTCTTCTGTTCTTACTAAACGATTATATTTTTCTTCGGTTATTAGTTTTTTCTCTTTTAAGAAACGCCAAAATTTCTTATTTTCTTTTGTTTGGATACTACTTCCAAGTGGATATACATCTTTTTTGTTTGCATTACTTTCTTTTTTTACTAAAACAGTATTATTAAAACTGTCATCTTTTACTTTACTTTGCGGGAAAATATGATCTATGTCATATTTATTATTATCAAATAATTCACCGAAGTCTATTCTCTTACCAGTATATATACAACGACCTAATTGCGTATAGTATAAATATAATTTTTTCGCCTTAAGTCTTGATGACTCTTCTTTACTCAATCTATCTTTATTAGTAGGAAAATCTATTGAACTGTTTAATTCTTTTTCTAACTCAAAGATTTCTTGATCTTTTATAGTTTTATACTTAGCTATTAAATCATTTTGGCGTGAAGTAGTCACCTTATTAGGCGCTTTATTACTTCTAGTTGTTTCAACAAATATTTTAGTAGGTGCACTGCCAATTATAGTTTTTAATTCTTCTACTATTCTAACTGTTTGCCAAATTGAGCGCTTAACAGCTGGACTTGCATAAAGATTTTCTAAGATGTCTGGAGTTATTTCAGTTATATCGTCTTTATTTTCTTTATTGTGATTTTTAATTTGGCTCATATAATCGAACTTATCAGCTAATAATTCCATAAAAAGAATTGTACTTTGTCTCATAGCTCCTATTATATTTAAACATTCACCTGTTTCTTCATTATACAGTTTTTCACTTACTAATTCTGTTAAAAGTTTTCTACTCAATGTTCCCCAATCTTTATAAGTTAAACGTGACATTTTTTCTATTTCATCAACTGTATAAAAATCCCCATAAACTTTTATTATTTTTTCTTTTATTAGCTTGCGTGATTCTCCATACAATGTAATCCACAAAATAATATTTTCTACACGTTCTTTATCGAATCTATCCCCAAGAATTTTTTTGAAATCACGATATGATTTCAGGTCATTTTTGACAATATTATCTATTCCTGCAATTTCTCCCTTACCATCAATAAATCCTTCTGTTTTCAAAAGTTCTTTTATAGTTTTTTTAGTAACTTTTTTGCCTTGTTCTTTGAATAGCTTTGTTACTATAACATCACGTGCTTCTACACTGATTCTATTTCCTTCATATCTAAGCGCATTTAGTTCATTTAGTAAAGCATATTCAGAATACAATAATGAATTTTTTGGAAGAACATCTTCTCCAGCAAGATAGGTACATTTGTTAGTTAGATTATTAATAAACTCCTCTGCACTAGCACTTTCATCTATCACATCTTTGAAATTCCACGGAGTTACTGGTACGCTCTCCATACCTTTCTTACGGATTGCCCATGAATATCCTCCATTTTCTGTATTATGATGTGCATTCAACGGTCCTATGTAATATGGTATTCTAAATTCGAATAATTGAACAACTTTTTCTCGTGTACTGTAGCCACTATCATCTTTTTCATCTAAAAAGCTATGGTATTTAGCTGCATTGTCTAAAATTTTCACAAGTTCTTCTTTATGTATTTGATAAGGAACTACCGAATTATCTTTTGTTCTTTGTAGTGGTAGAAAAGTTTCTAAGTCGAGTTCTTCTAAAATTGTAGTTTTAGTAGGGCTATCTTCTAATTTTTCTAATTCTTTTTTCAAGAATTTCTTGAAATCCTCATATGAGCAGCTTTTTCCTTCTTGGCTTCTATGTGTATAATTTACATAGTTTGTTCCTTTTTCCTTATCTTCTTTAAAAATTGCAAAATAAACTTCCTTTTTCTTATCCTCGGACAATTTACTATCAGTTTTTACTAATTTTTTTAGATTTGCTAAATCATCTTTATGTTTATTATATAATTCTACTTTTGATTCTGATATTGTTTTCCCTTCTTTTTTTATATCAGCTAAAACTATACTATCATATACTAATTTTGCTAAATCTAGCAACTCTATATAATTTGATAAAATTTGTTCATAGTCTGGGCGTACTTCTTCATAGACTTTTTCTTTAAACGAAATACTTTTTACACTAGTGTCAAGTTCTTTATATTCTTCTATATCATATAATTTATCTAGTGAAGTTTTACCTCCAAAAACTAATTTAAAAATCTCTTGAAGTTGTTTTTCCTTAGGATACAATTTTTTTACATCATTATTCTTATCTGACAAATTTTTCTTTTGTAAAGCAATTTCTTTTAGACTATATATAACTTCATCAGTAACTTCTAAATTAGTCTTAACTATACTTAACTCCAATAGCTCTTTAATGACATTATCAATATTGCTATCGTTAAAGCTTTGACCTTGAAGTAAAAAATGTCCACGGTTTTTCAGCATACTATGTATTGCCAAATAAACTTTTCTTATATCTGGATTTTCCTCTGTCATAAGACTTGAACGAAGATGATAAATCGTTGGATACTCTTTATAATAGTCTTTATCTGTATAATCTTTGTCATTAAAAAGTAAATATTCATTCATTAGACTCTTATCTTCGAAATGATATTTACTTTCTTTTAGTCTTAAGAAGAAATTAGGATCATTTTTAGAAATTTCTTTAACAAAAAGTTCTTGTAGTAAATTAATTCGCCATTTCCTTCTTGCCAAGCGTCTGCGAACAGCTCTAAATGATCGTCTATCGGCAGCAGTTTTTGCTTCTTCAAACAGACGGGCTCCCCATAATCTCTTTTTATTTTTACGCAATAGTTTGTAATTACTATCTGTAGCAGCCCAACCAACACTAGCAGAACCAACATCTAACCCCAAATACCATTCTTTATTTTTCATTTTTCTCCTCCTTTTACTAAATAAGTATATCACCTATTATTCTATCATATTTTATAAAATAATTATACAAATTTTATCATATAAAAAATAATAATCCATAAAATTATGATATCGCATAACAACTCTGTATTATGTTATCAATCTATTTTTATGGATTATTATAAATTTACGCTTTATTTTATGATTTTATTAATTATAGAATCCTGAAACATCATCAGTTAAATCAATTAAAATATTTTTCATTTGTGAATAATGTTCTAAAATTACTTTGTGAGTTTCTCGTCCTATACCAGATTTTTTGTATCCACCGAATGGAGCGTGTTCTGGAATTTGGTTGTAAGTATTTACCCAAACTCTTCCTGTCTCAACTTTACGTGCAATATTCAATGCTCTTGTAATATTTTTAGAGAAGACCGCTCCTGCAAGACCATATTCACTATCGTTTGCCTGTTCAATAACTTCTTCATCATTTTTAAATTTAATCACAACTGATACTGGTCCAAATACTTCTTCTTGAGATATACGGCATCCATTGTGTACACCTGTTATAAGTGTTGGTTTAACAAATGCTCCTTTGTCACAACCATTTTCTGTATATCGTTCTCCCCCAACGAGTACTTCTCCACCTTCTTTTTTAGCAATCTCAACGTATTTAATAATTTTTTCTGCTTGTTTTTCATCAATTTGGCTTCCCATTTGTGTTTCTGGATCTAATGGATTACCAATTTTTAATTTATTAAATCGATCTTTAATTTTTTCAACAAATTCATCGTAAATTCCTTCTTGAACAAAAATTCTAGATCCTGCGCAACACACTTGACCTTGATTAAATAAGATACCTAATTGCGCTCCATCAAGGGCTTTTTCTATATCTGCATCATCTAATACTATATTTGCAGATTTCCCTCCTAATTCTAAAGTAGCAGGAATTAGTTTTTCTGCTGCTGCTATAGCGATTTTTCTTCCAACTTCTGTAGAACCAGTAAACGCTATTTTATCTAATCCTGTATGATTTTTTAAGAATTCTCCCGATTTACTTCCACGTCCTGTAACAACATTTAAAACCCCTTTAGGAAGTACGTCTTGGATTAACTCTACAAATGTTAATAAACTTAATGATGTTAAGCTAGATGGTTTTATAACAATAGTATTCCCTGCTGCTAAAGCTGGTGCAAGTTTCCAAGCTGCCATTAAAAATGGAAAGTTCCAAGGAATTATTTGTCCAACTACTCCAATAGGTTCTCTTAATACTATACTTAAAAATTTTTCTTCTAAGACTGTTGCTTGTCCTTCATCTGCTAGAATACATCCTGCAAAGTATCTAAAGTGTTTAGCACTAAGTGGTACGTCTACTGCCATAGTTTCGCGTATTGGTTTACCATTATCTAGACTTTCAGTAGTAGCTAGAAGTTCAGTATTTTCATCTATAATATCTGCTATTTTGTTTAAAATAGTAGCACGTTCACTTACTGTTGTTTTTCTCCAAGCTTTAAATGCCTCCCTTGCAGCATCTACAGCCTTATTTACATCACTTTCGCTTGCATCTGGAAAATTTGCTAAATATTCTGAATTAGCTGGATTATATGCTTCAAGGATAGCTTTATCTTCTGCATTTACCCATTCTCCGTTTATAAACATTTTAAAATTATCTTTTTTTAATTTTATCATATTGTTTTCTCCTTTTTTTGGTTTATACATATACTACCATCTAGAGTTAACGTTTACAATAATTCTGTTTGACTCTTTAACATCTAACTCAAATATCATTTTATTTTAAAATTTTTCTATACTAAAAATAATTCTTCAACTTTATTTTTTTTCTAATTATTTCATGTTTTTACTAATAATAGGATTTATTATTTAAAATTATATTTCAATATTTTTTTATAATAAGTCTATAATTTTTTTGGATAATTCAATACTAAAATAAAATTAATTAAGGATTAAATTTTTGTATTAATACTTAGTTTTCTTAATAGTATCAATGATATTATATCTTTCAAATTATAAAAATACATGTTAAACTTAAAGTAAGAAATAAAGGGAGTATATATCATGAATAAAAAGAAAGTCTTTATAATCTGTTTTATTAGTTTTACAATTTTACTATCTAGTCTAATTGCTATATTCAACTATAAACAAGAAAAATATAATATAGTTAATATAAATGGTATACAAATAAAAGGGGATACTACACATTATCCTGTAAAATTAGTAGAAAAAGTTGATGGAGATACTATTGTAGTGGTGTTTAATAACAAACAGTTAAAAGTTCGGTACTTACTTGTCGATACTCCTGAAACTGTAAAACCTGGAGTCTCCGTTCAAAAATATGGACCAGAAGCAAGTGAATTAAATGGAGAAATCCTAAAAAAAGCTAAAAATATAGAGTTAGAATTTGATGTGTATCAAAAGGAAGATAAATATCATCGAGCCCTCTGCTATGTTTATGCTGATGGTAAATCCGTTCAAGAACAGCTACTTATAGCTGGTTTAGCTGAAATAAAATATGTTAAAGAACCTGATACTAGATACTTGAAAACTTTTAAAAAAGCTCAAAATATAGCAAAAAGTAACAAGCGAAATCTATGGTCATAACTTTAAAAGCATATTTTAAGTATTAAAAAAACGACTACAATTTAACTTGTAGTCGTTCTTCTATTTACTTATTTTAATTTACTATTCTTATATGAGAAAGCAAAGTACACAACTATACCTATAATTACCCAAACGATGAAGATAATCCATGTTGTTAATTTAATACTGTATAATAATGCTGCGAATAGTACTATTGATATCATAGGTAATACTGGCATTCCTGGAACTTTGAATCCACGTTTTAAATCTGGATATTTTTTGTAGAATACAATTGTTGTATAACTTACTAAAGCAAATGCTATAATAGAAGCCACGTTAGCTAAGTCAGCTAATTGTCCTAATGGTAGGAATCCGGCTAGGAGCGCTGTTGTTATTCCTAATCCCCATGTTACAGTTCCTGGAACATGGCTCTTGTTAACTTTTGTAAGGTTGTTTGGTAGTAAACCATCACGTGCGATTGTATAAGTAATACGAATACCTGCATAAATGAATGATAGAATACCTGCCATTAATCCAATTACAGCTCCAAGTGAAACAATACCTGCTACTCTATTTTGACCAACTTCTTCTAATACGAATGCTAAAGCATCCCCTGTCCCTAATCTAGAATATTCAACAACACCTGTTAATACTAAACATACTAAGATATAGAATGCAGTACAAACAATCATAGTTATAATGATAGCTTTTGGTAATGCTTTTTCAGGATTAATAGTTTCTTCTGCTGATGTAGAAATAGCATCAAATCCAAGATATGCAAAGAATACCGTAGTTGCTGCAAGCATTACACCAGAAAATCCAGTTGGTGCAAAGTTGTTTGTCCAATTAGTAGGTTCAACATAAAATGATCCTACAACTATAAATAGGATTACTATCCCCACTTTAGCAACTACCATTAGGTTATTTACAAGTTTACTACTAGATGTTCCTTTTGACAGAATAAATGTAATTAATAATACAACTATTACCGCTGGAATATTACCATATCCTCCAACTGAAGGTAGGGTATAAATTTCTTTCGGAAGATTTACACCTAATCCCGCTAATAGGCGAGAGAAATAACTAGACCATCCATTAGCGATTGTTGCCGCAGTAAGAACATATCCACCAATAAGTACCCAACCAATAGCATAAGCAACTATTTCACCTACTGACACATAAAGATAAGTATATGTACTACCACTAGATGGAATTGTTGACGCTAATTCCGCATAACACAAAGCAGCTAAACAACAAGCTAACCCTGCGATTAAAAATGAAAATATCACGGCTGGTCCTGCTTCTGAAGATGCTTTACCTGTTAATACTAAGATACCTGATCCTATAATTGCTCCAATACCAAATAGAACCAAGTCCATAGTTTTCATTGTTGGAGTAAGAGTCTTATTTCTCGATTCAGCTAAAATAGACTCAATTGATTTTTTTCTAAAAATATTCATGATGCCCTCCTAAATATATAAATAAATATTATTCACTATTAATAATATTTATTTATTATATCATAATTATAAATTATATACCATAAATGGATTTTATTGTATAAAAAATATAAATAATAAATAATAAATATCTTGATAAAGTATTAATATTTTATAGTCAAGACTATAATTACTGCTTCAAAAAAGGAAGTAGAAAATATATATATAGATTGTTTTCTACTTCCTCAATAACATAACTATTTATATTTTTAGTTAGATAGTAGTTACATTATACTATAACGCTTCTTCTACTGGAGTATATTCATATCCTAAGTCATCTGCAATAGCTTTGAATGTAACTTTTCCGTTAGCTACGTTAATACCAGGTACTAATTCTGGGAATCTAGCAACAGCTTCTTTAACACCTAAATTAGCAATAACTTTAACATATTTTGCAGTAGCATTACATAATGCGAAAGTAGCTGTTTGTGCAACTGCTCCTGGGATATTAGCTACAGAGTAGTGAAGAACTCCCTCTTCTACGAAGATTGGGTTGTCATGGCTTGTTGGACGACCTTCTGTATATTCAGTTGTACCACCTTGGTCAATCGCTACGTCAACGATAACACCACCATCTGGCATATCTTTAATCATTTCTTTAGTAACAAGTTTAGGTGCTTTTGCTCCTGGAATTAATACTGTACTTACTACTAAATCAGCTGTTTTAATTGCATTAGCAATGTTTAATTTGTTTGAGTAAACTGTTTCTACTTTACCACCAAAGATATGTGATAATTCAGTTAAACGATCTAAGTTTACATCTAACATAGTTACACGAGCACCTAATCCAGATGCTGCAGTAGCCGCAGCTGTTCCTGCTACACCAGCCCCAATAACCACAACATGTCCTGGTTGAACTCCTGGAACACCTTGTAATAATTTACCTTTACCACCTTGTACTTTAGATAAGAATCTAGTACCTTCTTGAATAGCCATACGTCCTGCAATTTCACTCATAGGTCTTAATAATGGTAATGTTCTACCAACTTTAACTGTTTCAAATGCAATACCGATAGTTCCTGTTTCTACCATTGCTTTTGTTAATTCTTCGGCAGCAGCTAAGTGTAAATATGTATAAATAATTAATCCTTTTCTAAAATATTTGTACTCAGATGGAATTGGTTCTTTAACTTTGTAAATTAAGTCTGATTTATTCCATACGTCTTCTGCTTTATCTAATAAAACAGCTCCTACTTTTTCATATTCAGCATCTGAAATACCAGAAGCAAGCCCTGCTCCTTTTTCTACGTATACAGTGTGCCCATCGTGCACTAATTCAGCAACAACTCCCGGAATTGCTGAAACCCTACTTTCATTATTTTTTATTTCTGTTGGTACTCCGATTATCATTTCCCTAACCTCCTAATTTTTTTTCTGTACTATTATCATAACATATATCGTTTCATAATGAAAGCGGTTTTCGAATGAAAGTTTTATTGAAAGTATTTTCTATGATTAAATACTATTTCATAATTTTTAAACACGCTGTATTATAAGGATTTAGCCTTTATTTTACTATATTTTAATAATAAATTTTATTTAATTTTTTTAATGAAAAGAATGATGAAAAACAGATGCTTTTCATAACAAAGTAATTGTTGTAACTATATTTGCAAATCAGATGTATACAAATTTATTTTTAGTTAAACACGCTTTTAATACCTTTTTAGAAAATTATATAAAAATTAATTTT
>ERZ773100.19-NODE-19-length-123197-cov-9.008243_pt1 | contig 123197 bp, 110 predicted proteins | sample MGYA00511119_ERZ773100 | MGnify/ENA primary metagenome ERZ773100 (study PRJEB29015, sample SAMEA2738000) | human oral metagenome | biome: human oral; feature: human-associated habitat; material: dental | place: China | collected 2111 ...
CCCACGAATGTCGGAACCACAATCCGATGCGTTAACCACTTCGCCACAACCGCCATATTTAACAACAATATTTATTATACCTTTTCCCTTTGATTGTGTCAAGAGCTTTTTTACTATTTACAAAAAAGAGCAACTAAGACAAATTGTTTTCTCTTTTATCAAAATGAATTATAAAAACTTAATCATCTAATTTATATTATCAAACCTATTCTCCAGCTAGCACTTACCTTTTTATAAGCTATTTTCTAAATATTAGTCATTATACTACTTGACAAATTATACTATGTAATGTATAGTATAATCTGAAAGGAGATATTTGTATGGAATCTCAATTAAAAAGAGGATTATTAGAAATATGTGTTCTTGCTACTTTACGTAATTCTGAATCATATGGTTATAAAATTATAAAAGATGTATCAGTTGTAATTCCAATATCAGAATCAACATTATATCCTATCTTAAAACGTTTAGAAGCGAATAATTGTGTTACTTCTTATTCGGTAGAACACAATAGTAGACTAAGAAAATATTATAAAATCACAGATATTGGTCTTAACAAAATTCAAGAATTTCTTATTGACTGGCAAGTCATTAGTAATGCACATAAATACATTTTAGGAGATGAACATCATGAATAAAAAACAGTTTTGTACTCTTTTGGAAAATGAACTAAGATTATATTTATCTTCAAAAGAAGTATATAAAACTCTTAATTTTTTCAAAGAAATGATTGACGATCGTGTCGATGAAGGATTAAGCGAAGAAGAAGCTGTATCACAATTAGGTAATATAGACGATATTGTTGGTCAAATTTTAGATGAACATAATATCACGAAAAGGCAGAAAAAATTAGTATGGAGATTTATACCTCAAAAAACACCCTCAGTATTGAATATAATTATTGTTATACTACTCTTTCCTATTTGGACTTTAGTAGCTAGCTTTTTTATAGCTTTTGTGTCTTTAATATTCAGTTTAGTAGTTTCAGTAATTGCTTTTTTCGTTGGAGGTATTGCTCTCATATTAAAAGCACCTTTTTACCTGATATATGAAAAAAATATAGCATACTGTTTAGATACTTTAGGCTTTGGTTTTATTATTACAGGAATTGGTTTAATAGGAATTTATTGTCTATTAAAATCATATAAAAAAGCAAGAAAAAATGGTTGGAGCTTTAAAAAAATATTTGTGAAAGTTTTCAAAAAAGAGGTGTATATCAATGAATAAATTTATTAAAATCGCCTTTAGCCTAATAATTACTGGTATTATACTAATAGGGTTTGCTACCTACTTAAATAATGGTAATATACCTAGATTCTCTGCTAATTATGAGAAAAAGAATTATACTATCTCAGCTGATGATATTAAAAATTTAGATTTAAATATTCTTGATTCCAATATTAGTTTAGAAGAAAATACTTCTTCTAGTAACATAGAAATAGAATATTATACTGATATAGAGCGTGAAATACTTATAACCCACACTGACAAAAAATTGTCTATAAAAGAAAATAAGAAAACTTTTGGAGTTGTTATAGATTTTAGTATTTTTTCTAAAAAACAAGAAATTAAAATAAAAATACCTAAGTCCACTAGTGTAGATGTCCATTCTTTGAATAGGATAGGTGATTTAATTATTAAAGATTTAAACATCAAACATCTTACAGCAAATAGTAAAATAGGAAATGTTTATCTAACTAATGTTTCTATTTTGGATACTGAAATCAAACTTTCAACTGGAGATCTTAAAATCGATAACTTCAAAGGTGAAAATAATTCTCTAAAAATAAATAATGCTACCGGAAATATAAAACTAAATAATATTAACAGCATTAATATTCTAAATATTGATAATAATACTGGTGATATCGATTTATCATCATCGATTATAAAAAATATCAATATAACAAATAAACTAGGAAATATAACATTGAATAACTTTCCTAATGAATCAACAGATAATATTAGTTTAAAAACAAATACAGGGGATATTTCATTATTCAACCTTACAGCAAATAACTCTATTTCGCTTAAATCTACAACAGGAAATATTCTTGCTGAATTAAACGATAACGAATCTAATTTCACAAATGGTTCTAATAAAAAGAAAACATTATTTACTTCTTCGTCTGCTGGAACTGTTACTGTTAAGTTTTCAAATAAATAGTTATAATACCACCAAAATTATTTTTTGGTGGTATTTATTTTATAAACATTAACTAATCTTCTCTACTAACTTCTTATAAGATTCAGCTAAATATAAATAACTTCTCTTTATAGATAACGTTTTATTTTTAAAAGTTATTTGTTATAATAAACTTATATACTATTAAAACATATGGAGGTTTTCTAATGCTTATACTAACTAAAGAAGATATAAAAAAATGTATTACTATGCAAGAAACTATTGAAATTTGTAAAGAAGCCATGCTTAGTTACTCACTAAAGAAAACAAACATACCTCTTCGTACAAACATTTCTGTAGCTAATCACAATGGACAAGTATTATTTATGCCAGGTTCTGTAAATTCTAATACTGAAGCACTTGGTCTAAAAATAGTTTCTGTTTATCCTAATAATATAGAAAAAAATCTTCCTGCCGTTCCTGCAACTATGCTAACCCTTGATGAAAAAACTGGAATTGTTAATGGACTTTTAGACGGAACTTATCTAACCGCTCTACGCACTGCTGCACTTCAAGGTTTAGCTACTGATTTACTAGCTCGAAAAGATTCAAAAATTGCAACACTAATTGGTACTGGTGGACAAGCGTATGAACAAGCCCACGCTCTTCTAACTGTTAGAAAATTAGATGAGCTTCGTATTGTTGGGAGAAATTTTGAAAAAACGAAAAGATTTGTTGAGATTTTATCAAATAATTTTTCTAATTTCGAAACTAAAATTGTAGCATATAAAGATGCAAATGATGCTGTAGAAAATGCCGATATAATTACAACTGTTACAAACTCAAAAACACCTACTTTTGATAGTAAACTCGTTAAAAAAGGAACTCATATTAATGGAATAGGTTCATTCACTCCGGAAATGATAGAAATTCCTGTTGAGTTAATTACAAAAGAGAACAAAATATATTTAGACACTTATGATGGAGTCCTTAGCGAAGCGGGAGAAATACTATCAGCATTGGATAAACAACATATAACAACAAACGACTTCAAAGGGGAACTTGGGGAATTGCTGTTGGATTGCTCTTTAGGTCGTACATCTGAAAATGATATTACGATATTTAAATCAGTTGGTACAGCTGTTTTAGATATAGTTTGTGGCTCAGAAATTATAAAAAAAGCAGAAAAGCTTAATATCGGTACAAGCATAAATATATAAGAAAAAAAGATTAGTACTAAATTTTTTAGCTACTAATCTTCTTTTCTTATATTTATCTAATTTCTTTTTTTTCAATAAAGTTGACTTTTTTCTTACTCGTGTATTTCTAAAGGTAATCCGTCCGGATCAAAGAAAAAGGCCATCTTTTTCCCATCAAAATCATCATATCTTAAACCTTGATGTACTATTTTTAAACTATCAAATTCTTCAAGTGTTTTTTCTACATCCTTTACCTTGAACGCCAAATGTCTAAGTCCTGTGTTTTCTGGATTAGGTATTGGAGGGCGTAATGGTGCATCTTCTTTTATAAATATTTCTAAAACTACATTTTCTTTTTTTACATTTATTATAATATCATTTTTATCTACTCGATGATATTCACTTATAATTTTAAAACCTAATTTTTTAACATAAAACTCCTTCGTTTTATTATAATTTCTTCCTATTATTGCTATATGATGAATGCTTTCAAATATCATATATATCCTTTCTCAATTTCCGATTATTATCTTTAAGTCATCTCATAATTTCTAGTACTTGCTAAAACTTTTATCAATTCTTCTGGATCTACCTCTTCATAGTCCCCTTTATCGGTATAAGCAAAAGTTACTTCATCTCGACTAGTTGTTGAATCTTTCATATATTTTTTAAAAGTTCCATGAATTTGTTCTACACCTGTTTTTTCAAGTATTTTCATTACATTATCACTTGTTACACCTGCTCCTGCTAAAATTTCAATATGTTGTCCATATTTTTCTTGGAATAACTTTATTAATTTAGCCCCTCTTTTTACGTTATTAGCCAATCCACTTGTTAATATTCTAGTACAACCTAATCCAATTAATCGTTGAATATTATATTCAGGATTACTTGCACAGTCAAAAGCTCTATGAAAAACACTTTCTGCATTATATTTATCACAAAGTTCTATCATTTTCTCTGTTGCTAGCCAATCAATTTCATTATTTTCTGTTAAAAAACCAAAAACAAGACCATTAGCTCCATGTTTTAATAATTCTTTTGCCTCCCTAAACATTTGTTCTTTTTCTAAATCACTATAACAAAAACCACCACCACGTGGACGTACCATTGCCATAATGGGTAATACTACACCTTTTTCAAGAACCATATCTAAGACACTAAGATTGGGTGTTAGCCCACCTAAATAACTTGCACTTACCAACTCTATTCTATGAGCCCCCAAGCTTTGGGAAATCAAACAATCCTTTACACTATTCGCACAAACTTCTACTTTTAACATAATTTCACTCCTAAATTAATAATAACTATATTATAACATAATGAAAAAATTGATTAAAGAAAATAAATACTATAAAATTAAAAAAACCACATCTTTTATATAAGATGTGGAATATAAAGAAAAAGGAGTTTGACTTAACAAACATCCTTTTCTATAGCAACAGCTAATTATTTAACAGCTGAAGTTTTTGGTAATTTTTTAGCAGGTGTTTTAGCTCCTTTTTCTACTTTAAGAGTTTCACCTTTTTTAAGTTTGTTAGCATCACGAGTCCATTTCTCAGATTTGTTTCCAAGATCTTTATCGTTTTCTGCTTTGATTTCTCCAGGAGTTGCTGGCATATCGTTGTTTTCAACCCAATATCCAGATTCGTTAGTGTTACGGTTTGCACCTAATTCACCTTCTGCTAAAGCAGCTGGAGCTACAACTGCACCTACTAGACCTGCAGCTACTAATGATAATAATGCTTTTTTCATTGTCATTATCTCCTTTATATATTTTTGATTTTTTATACGAATACTATCGTATATAAATATTATAGCATCTTAACCTTAAAAGTCAAGCATTTTTTCACATTCTCTACATAAAAGACATTCTTCGTATATTAATACACATTCCATACAAATAATTTTACTGATATTTTTAAATCTTGTCGATTATATTTATATTAGACTTTTTTAAGGGATTCCCTATATCTACTTTATAATTAATATTTATAAATACTTTACTATATACATATTAATATTTATTAAAAAACTAGTCATCACTTCTATGATGACTAGTTCAATAATTATTTATACTTTTCTATAATCCTTCTACATAACTATATGCACTTTGTGCGGCAATTGCACCATCTGAAGCTGCGGTTATTACTTGGCGAATTTCTTTTTCACGAACATCACCTGCTGCAAAAATACCAGCTACTTTTGTCTCTAATTTTTCGTTAGTTGGAATATACCCTGCTTCATTCGTAATTCCTAGTGTTTTAAAATCTTCTGTTTGTGGTAACATACCTACATAGATGAAAATACCATCTGCTGAAACAGAACTTTCTTCTCCTGTTTTTACATTACGGATTTCTACAGAAGAAACTTTTCTTTCACCTTTAATTTCTAATGGAATACTATCCCAAATAAAGTGAATATTTTCTTTAGCAAATGCTCTATCTTGTAAAATCTTTTGAGCTCGTAGTTCATCACGTCGATGAATAACAGTTACTTTACTTACTAAGTTTGATAAGTATAGTGCTTCTTCAATAGCAGAGTCTCCTCCACCAATTACTATTACCTCTTTATTTCTAAAGAACGCTCCATCACAAACAGCACAGTAACTTACACCTTTCCCTGAGAATTGTTCTTCTCCAGGAATATTTAACAACTTATGCTCTGAACCTGTCGCAATAATTACTGACTTCGCTACATATTCATTCTCACCAGCTGTTAAATATTTTAAATCATCTCTAACTTCTACTTTTGTAATATTTCCAAAAGCAAATTCTGTTCCAAATTTTTTAGAATGTTCAAACATTTTCTCTGATAGTTCTGGTCCAGTTACCATCTCATATCCCGTATAGTTTTCAATTTCTTCTGTTGAAAGCATTTGACCACCTGGGTATTTTCTCTCCAACATTAATACTGACATATTAGCACGTGATGCATAAATAGAAGCAGTCATCCCTGCTGGTCCTGCACCAACAATAATTAAATCGTAAATTTTTTCTGACATATATTTCACCCTCTTTTTTATGATTCTATATACAAAACTTTTTTATCTTTATATTTTGTATTAAGCATTATTAAGTATATCAGACTTCCTATAACAAATACCAGTGAAAGAACTTGAGATACTCTTAATGAACCGATATACAATGAGTCTGTTCTCATACCTTCTACTATAAAGCGCTCTACGCCATAAAGAACTATATACATTGCAAACACTTCACTTTGAGCTAACTTATTACGGATTAATAATAAAATAACTAAAGCAATAAAACACCAAAGGCTTTCATATAAAAACGTTGGTTGACGGTAGGCTCCGTCTATGTACATATTTTCTATAATAAAATCTGGTATAAACCTTTTTTCCAAAAATTCTCGACTAACTACTTCTCCATATGCCTCATGGTTAAAGAAATTCCCCCAGCGCCCTAGCATTTGTCCAACTAAAAGACTAGGAGCTATAATATCTAGCATTTTAATAATTTTTATTCCACGACGTCTTGCAAAGAAGTATAATACTAAAAATCCTCCCAACAATCCGCCGTATATCGCTATTCCGCCATCCCAAATTGCAATTATTTCATCTTTTCGAGTACTATAGTAATCCCATCTAAACACTACATAATACGCACGTGCAAAAATAAATGCTATCGGTAATGCTATAAGTAATAAATCTAGCATCGTCTCTTTTTTCAAGCCTCGCTTTGTCGCCTCATGGTCTGCCATCATATATGCAACTAGCACTGTCATTGCAATTATTAGTCCATACCAATAAATTGGTTTTGAAAATAAATAAAAGGCAATTGGATCTAAATATCCTAAAGTCATCCTTATTCTTCCTCACTTTTCATATTATTCTTTTTTATTTCTTCCGCTAAACGCTCAGTAAAATCTTCCACTGTATTAATACCCATTTGATTTAAACGATAATTCATAGCTGCAGTTTCAATAATAATTGCAACGTTTCGCCCTGGTCGAACAGGAATAGTTTTTTTCTCTATTTTTGAGTTTAGTATTTCCTTATATTCGTTTCCTAATCCAATCCTATCATATTGCTTATTATCATTCCATGTTTCTAAATGTACATTAAGTTGCAAGCGTTTATCACTTCTTACTGCTCCTGTTCCAAATAATGTCATTACATTTATAATACCCAGTCCTCGAATCTCCAATAAGTGTTTAATAAGCGTAGACTCGCAACTACCAATTAATAATCCACGCTCTATTTCTTTAATATCAACTCTATCATCAGCTACTAATCTATGCCCACGATTAATAAGTTCTAGCGCTACCTCACTTTTACCAATACCGCTTTCCCCCGTAATCAATACACCTATTCCATAAACTTCAATAAAAACTCCATGAACAGAAGTTGTTGGAGCAAATTCTTTTTGAATATAATTTGTAATATTTCCCATCAGTTTTGTAGTTTCTTGAGTACTCCTTAAAACTGGTGTATCATATTCATTTGATGCTGCAATTAGTTCTTCTGGAACATCATGATTTGTTGAAATAATAATACAAGGCGTTATTCTCGTACATAACATACGTGTTCGAGATTTTTTTTCAGTATCTGCTATTAATTTAAAAAATGATAATTCACTTGTTCCTAATATTTGAATTCTCTGTGGAGAATAATGTGAAAAATAGCCCGCAAGTTGCAAAGCAGGTCGAGATAACTCCTCAGTCGTTATCTCACGATCTAAACCAGCTTCTCCACTTATTACTTCTAGTTTTAATCTTTCTACAATATCTCTTGTTGTTAGTTTTTTCATTAATTCATTTCCTTTATGTTTGTATTATACAAATAATATTTGTACATCTTTCTTCTAAAATCTTTTTATTATAATTTTTCTATCTCCTGTATTTAATAATGCATTAAAGATAGATATAAAAATTGCTAAAAAGAATGCCGATCCGAAAGATGAAACAATAAAATGTGGTGTCAACAGATACGATACTAACAATATTATACCTGCATTTATTACAACAATAAATATACCAAAAGTCATAATTATCGGCACAATACTTATAAACATTAGTAATGGTCTAATAAACATATACATCAATGTTATTAGTGTTGCTCCATAAAATCCATAACTAGGTCTATCTATTAATAAGCTTGATCTAAATAACCCTGAAAAAGCAAGAACAATCAACGTGTTGACAACAATACTCTTTACTGCCGTCCATAATATTGATTTACTTTTCTGCATAAAATCTCCTTTCTTTAATAACAAGAGAAAGTGAGAATTCTATCCTCACTTTCCTTCTTTAAAATATAAACGAAACTATTTTGTGAATTCTTCTGTGATTTGAGGAACTACTTGTTTTTTACGAGAAACAACACCTTCTAATGTCATAAAGTCATTAGCAAGAGTTTTCCCGAATGCTGCAGCAACTTTGTCTTGTTTTGCTCCTAATACTAATACCTCAGAATTTGAAGTTAAAATATTAGTAATTACAAATACAAATGCTGATAAAGATTTTTCAGAAATTTCTGAGTTGATAGCATTTGCTAATTCTTCTTTACGTTCTGCCACTTCTTTTTCATCAACTGTATTAATTTGAGCAACAATAAGTTTATCATCGCCTAGAATAAATTCTTTAGCATCTAGTGTGATTAACTCTTCTGCTTTTTTGTCTTTAGTAGATGCTCCTGCTTTAAGCATAGCTAGACCATATTCTTCTAAGTTCACACCTGCTATTTTAGCTAATTCTTCTGCTGCTACTTTATCACGTAATGTACATGTTGGTGATTTTAGTAATAATGAATCAGAAATAAGTGCTGATAACATTAGTCCTGCCATTTGCTTGTCAATATGGACACTTTGTTCTTCATAGATTTTTTTAAGGATTGTTGCTGTGCATCCCAATGGTTCTGCACGATAATATAGCGGTGCAGCTGTCTCAAAGTTTGCAATACGGTGGTGATCAATTACCTCACGAATAACAGCTTTTTCTATCCCATTAGCAGACTGTTGAAATTCATTATGGTCTACTAAAATAACATGTTGCCCTTCTTTCAACTCTTCTATAAGACGTGGTGTACTTACATTGAAATACTCTAATGCATACTTAGTCTCATCATTTAACTCACCAAGTCTAACCGCTTCAGAATCCATACCTTGTAATCTTTTTAAGTTATTATAAACAATTGCTGAACAGATAGTATCTGTATCAGGATTTTTGTGTCCAAAAATTAAAATATTAGTCATTTTTTAAAACTCCTTATTTATACTTACTTATATTCTACCTTTTTTTAGCTATTTTTTCAAAATATTTATTAATTATTGTTTAAAATTTCTTTAATTTTTAATCTACAAAAATATAATAGCTAGTTTAATATTATTATAAACTCTTTTTAGCTAATGATAAATCCACATGACAATATCCTGTTGGATTTTTTTCTAAATATTTTTGATGATATTCTTCTGCATCAACATAATTACTAACTTTTTCTACTTCTACTGCAATCTTTTTCGAAAACTCTTTTTGTAATATTGTTATAAAGTCACTTACCTCTCTATAAGTTTCTTCATCAACATAATAAATCCCTGTTCTATATTGACGTCCAATATCTCCACCTTGTTTATTCACACTAACTGGATCAATAATTCTAAAATAATGACGTAGAACATCATTTAGTGATAATATCTCATTATCGTATTTTAAGTATATTACCTCTGCATGATCTGTTGATTTTATTTTTTGATAATTAGTTTCTGTAGTAGTTCCATTACTATATCCTACTTTGGTTTCGATTACTCCGTTTAGTTGAGAAAAATATCCCTCTACTCCCCAGAAACATCCACCCGCTAAATAAACTTCTTTAATCATCGCTATTCTCCTCTCCACGAATGAAATTAAGTATTTATTATTATACTATAAAATATACACTTTTTACATTATTCTAGCTTAATAATATATAAAATAAGCTTCGAGTTAATTATCTTAAACTCAAAGCTCTAATAATATTAAACTATTCCTTTGTATGTGTTTCTTCAAAAATACGGTGTTCTATCTTATAATTATGAAAAATCGCATTAATTTCTGCTCCTATTATTAGTATATATCCCGTAATATATAACCAAATAATAAACGCCATCAACGCTCCAATAGTACCATATGTTTTTATATAACTAGAAAAATGATCAATATAGTATCCAAATAATCTACTGACTAATGTCCAAGAAATTGTTGAAAATACCGCTCCAGGTAATATACTAATAGATTTTAATTTTAAGTTTGGTCCTAGTATATATAAAAATACAAAGACAATGAAAGTAAACAAGATTGGAAAACTATAACTTAAGTACGACCACATTGTATAAAAACCTTCATCCAAGTTAAATTTGTGAAATAACAAATATGTAAGTTGTTTGCCAAAAACAACTAATGCTAAAACTAGAAACATACCTATTAAGAATAAAACTGTAAAAATTATACTTATAATTTTTGTTACTATCCAAATACGTCCATCACGTACTCTAAATGCATTGTTAAATGCTATAATTATCCCATATATACCATTAGATGCAGACCATAAAGTAAATACTACCCCAATAGTAATAATTGTATTATTATTTTTACTATTTAAAACTTCGCTTATCATATTAAAAAGATAATCCCCCAATGCACCAGGGGCAAAAGTTTGTATCTTAGCTAGCAAAAATTGTTGATCTATTTTAAAATATGGGGTTAATGCCAATGCAACTATTAGCATTGGAAACACAGATAAAATAAAATAATAACTTAAATTTGCAGATAAAAGAGATATTTCATCATACATTATGCGATAGTACATCTCTTTTACAAATTTTTTTATTGTTAATTTGCCTTTAGGGTTCTCTTCGTAAAATGAGTAATTTTTTTCTGGAATAAACATAATTTTAGAAAACAAACTTAGCTATTGTTTTAGCCGCTTTATAGTACATTGGTAATGCCGAAACAGATAACAACTCTAAGTTAGTAGGTAAGTAACCATTTTTACTAACTGTATATCCTTTTTCTTCTAGAAATCTTTTATATTCATCAACTTTTTCACGATCTTCTTTATTTAATCTTTCAGTTTTTAATAATGATGTTGCTGCAACTACTCCAGCCCCAACTGTTAATAGTAATAATACTTTTTTATTCATTATTTATCTCCTTTGGAATCAATTCAATTTTAAATCATATAGTATCATTTTAAACTATTTGCTAAGACAAAGCAATACATTAATTTTAAAAGTGGCTAATAACAATTAGGACTCAATTGTTTTATAAAAAACTAGAACTATACATAACTATTTATATAGAAATATAGTTCTAGTTCATAAAACATTATTCAGATTATTTTTCTTTGTCTAATTGTTCTATTATTTTTTTATCATAATAGTTATTAATATTTTTAATGCTGTACATTTTATTCATATAAATACCTACAACACTAAACATTACCACAACTACTAACATAGTTACAAGTAGCGATACTATAATAGCATTACCCTGTTTATCTTTTAGCACGGTAGTTTTTTTATTAATCATTTTTATTTTCCTGTGTATTAGTTGATTGTTTATCATTATTTTTATCTGTATCTTTTTCTTCAGATTCTTTTTTACTTTTTTCTTCAGTTTTAAGTTTTAAATAAAGATTTCTTTCTTTATCTTCTCTATCCCTTAGTGTTATATGAATCATGTCTTCATCTTGTTCAATAGAATATGATTTTAATTTTTTCAACAGTAAAATATATCCAGCATAAAAATCCTTACTCTTTTGCTTTGCTATATACACTCTATCTCCTTGAAAAACTAATTTAACCTCTTCTTTTTTGTCCTTATTAGTCATCATTACAAAATTACTTTCTCTTTCGACTTTACTACTATCATTGTAAATTTCTAATATTTTCTTATGCGCTAATGCATATTCATAATTAGTAAAATCTAAAAAATTCCTTGATGTTTTTATTGTAGTTTGAAGTATTAATGTCAACAATAACGATAAAATAAGGAGTAGAAATAACGAAATTGTTAGCTCCAACAAAGTAAATCCTTTACTATTTTTCTTAGTAACTAACTTCTTTCCCTGTATCTTCATCAACTATTTTCGCCTTCTTATCTTTAACTTCTATGTAATATTGTCCACGCCTATTAGTGAAGTTACTATGTTTATTAATACTTATTTCTTCATAAAGAACCTCTTTCATTTCCAGTTCTTTTTCAAACTTGCTCAAATTAGCGTATTGCCTAACCATATTAGGAATTAGAAATACGAAAAGCAATGAACAAATAAACAGTGCCCCTATAAGTTCTACAAATGTAAACCCTGATTTATTCAATTTCATCAATGGTTATATATCCAGTATCTAAGTGAATAATAAGTCTATATAAACTTTCAGGAAACTTTACATCGACTGTATTTGCCCTAGATATTAAATTCCCTTCTCTATATTTAAATCTGACATTCGGCCTGTTTAAAAGTACTTTTCCATCATTTGAAATCTTTTTCCAGTAATTTTGATTACTATAGTGCATGACATATTCTCCATCACTTGAAAATAAATCTATATAGATATTCTCTTCATTTAAACTTCGTGTTTGTAACTGATATAAATCTGATACTAATTCATTTAATGCTAATCTTTCTTTATATTTATTATAATTAGCTACTGATGTTTTTGATAAAATAATAATGATAATACTTACTATTAACAATACTGCTAACATTTCAACTAATGAATAACCAGCACTATTTTTGTAATGTCGCTTTTCCATTTGATATTACAATTTTTTTACCATTAGGTGCGGTACTAGCTTTTTCTACAGGTCCATCTAAATAATGTTTTTCTACCAATTTCTCAAAAGTAACATTACTATCTTTTTCATTTATTTCGTATGCTGTTACTTGTGATTGAACTGTTTTTTCATATGCTTCCGAACTTTTATCTTTTGCAGTGTCAATATTCTTAGTAATATTAGGTATTATTAATATTAACAAAATTGCAATAATAAATAGTACAATAAGCATTTCTATAAGGGTAAAACCGTCTTTCTTTTTTAATTTTTTTAAAATTTTTTTCACAATTAACTCCTTTATTTTAACGAACTAGCCATATTAAAAATTGGTAAAAGTATAACCATATATAATCCAACTATCACTAATGCTAGCACACCGAATAATATCGGTTGAATTTTTCTTAAACTTCTATCCAGCGATGTTAAAAATGTATCTAACATCAGCTCACTAAACAACTTCAATTCCTTATCGATTAATCCATTATTTTTTCCATGAATAATAAATTTTTTCATTGATTTATCAAAAAATTTAACTTCTCCTATAGCATCTTCAAACGTTATCCCTAAATCTAACTTTGTTAAAATTTCTTCTGAGAAGCATGTCAGATAATAATCATACTTTTCTTCAATCATTACTTCTAACGCCGTTTTTAGAGAAAATCCACTCATTAAAAATAGGCTTAGTTCCATAGCAAATCTATACGAAAAGTATAGTTTTGCATAATTTTTAACTTTAGGAATAATTAGTAAAGTGTTTAAAAATAGTATAGGCTTATACTTAGCTATATAAAACATATATATTGAACTAAGTATAAAGATAACAAAAATAATAGATATAATTTTTGGAATATAATACAACAATTTTATAAGAATAATAGTTTGAAAGTCCATCTTAATATTAGATGAAGAATAGATGTTTTCAAACTGTGGAATTACTAGTGCATTAAAAACCATTATTAGGCATATTAATGTCATAGTTAAAAATAGTGGATAGCGTAAAGTTTTTATTATCTTTTCTTTTTGTATTTTTTTTATTTGCAGATATGTTTCAACTTCCAGTAACATGTCTTCTATGCGACCGTACTGTTCCGCAAATTTTATTTTTGTAACTATTAATTTTGAATAACCAATATACCCTAAAATATCAGATAACTTTTCTCCATTAGAGAGTTTACTTTTTATCTTTTCTATCTCAACAGCAGGTACATCATACTGAATTAAAAGAAATTCCAAAGAATCTTCTAACATATAACCGTGTTCGATAAGTTCGTATAACCGTTTTATAAAATAAACCTTATTTTCTTTATCAAAAATTTTTTTAATATCCCCATTTTTCTTTTTCATCTTGTGTTATGAATCCTTCCTCATAAGCTAACAAAAATTTTTCATCTAAGGATTTGTTGGTTATTTTTTTATTATCTATATAGTTATGAATATCTTCTTTATTTAATATTTCAGTTATTAATCCTCTTCCTCCAGCTGATAAATTAACCAACCTTTGAGAAATGATGCAAAGGACCGTTTGTTTTATATCTTCAAGTGATAAATTCAAATCTTTCAAACGATTTATAACACCCACAGAATCCTCTGCATGAATTGTACTTAAAACCAAATGCCCCGAAAATGAAGAAGTAATAACTTGACTTGCTGTTTTAAAATCTCGAATTTCTCCAATTACCATTGCATCTGGATCACATCTCAAAATAGATTTTAGTGCATTATCATAGTTAATCCCTGCTTTTTCATTTACTTGCATTTGAATTAAATTTTCAATATTTTTCTCTACAGGATCCTCAACTGTTATAACTTGTTTATCCATATTAGCAAGTGAACTCGCTAATTTATACATTGATGTTGATTTCCCACTTCCTGTGGGACCTGAAAACAATATTAATCCATACATCTTTTTACTTAATGAATTAATATGCTCCCTATCTTCTTCAAAAATACTATAATCAACATCCTCTAACTCATCAATAAAAATCCTAACTACACAACCCTCTGATAATTCACTCAAAGGTAAAGTAGATACTCTTAAATAATAATTTTTCTCAGATAGCGAATAAACAAAGCGTCCGCTTTGTGGTTCTTTATTACGAGAAATATCTATCCCAGCGTTGTATTTTAGTAATGAGTTAACTGCATCTAACTCCCTATTTGTGTAACTTTCATATTTACTCAGATTACCATTGATTCTGAGTTTTATAAAGGAATTACCTGATATATGTGGATATATGTGTATATCACTAGCTTTGCTTTTAATTGCATCATCTATAATTTTAGTCATCAAACCTTTTACATCAATAACCATCACCCCATTTTATAGATAAAAAAATATAGACTAAGTATCTTGTACCTAGTCTATATCAAAACTATTAATTTAACGTAACCACAGATAACTCATATAGCCTAAGTAATTTGAGTTTTATTATAGATTCAAGTGTCTAGAAAAAGAATATCCCCTAAATCTTTTCAGAACCTCTTCTACTAATTTACAATCCTCACTATCTAACGCTTTTATCATATCAATTACTTCAAAGTGAGTTTTTGCTAACTCTTCGTCATTCACTTTTTCTATTTTGTAACCTACAAGCTCATCAATCGATACATTGTACAGCTTTGCAATAGATACTAATGTTGCTACATTGGGCTCATTTCTCCCATATTCCCAGTTAGCATAAACGCCATGAGATGATAAATCTAATTTATCTGCTACAGTAGACATAGAGTAATTATTTATTTTTCGAAGTTTCTTTAAATTTTGTGCCAGTAATGTTCCTTTATTCTTCAAAGTAATCCTCCTTTCTCATCTACTTATATTATACCTTCTTTCCTATAAAAAAGCAAATTAAATTATAAATTTTCAAAACTTTTCTTATGATTATGAAAATAATTAATTTTCAATTTCTGTGTAAGGTTTACAGTAAAATTACCACAACAGACGATATGTTAACTGAAACATATAGAAAAACAACACTTGTGAAAGCGTTGTTTTAACATTTTAATTAGATTTTTCTATAGTTAATATTTTTATATTTTTTAATAGATTAGTGTAAACATAATTCGCAGCAATTAATCCCGCAGTAGATGGACAAAATGCATTAGATGCTGGGGGAATTTTAGATTTTCTTATATCTGATTTTTGATTACCTATTTTTTCTAGATATTCTTTGTTTGCTATAGTTGGGCTCTCCGTCGAGTACACTACAGGAACCTTTCCTTTTATGTTATCTTTTTTTAATTTTATTCTAATTACTTTAGCTAAGGGACATACTGTAGTTTTTCTTATATCTGCTATTTGAAACCTCGTCGGATCCATTTTGTTAGCTGTTCCCATAACACTAATAAACTTAATATCATTTCTTAGACAATGTTTCATCAGATGAATTTTATATGTTACTGTATCACATGCATCTATTACAAAATCTAATTTTTTTTCATAGAATGTTTTATATGTTTCTTCTGTATAAAAATCCTGAATAGCTGTAACTTCACAGTTCGGATTAATAGCTAAAATTCTTTTTTTCATTTCTTCAACTTTACTACATCCCACAGTCAGCGTTGTTGCATGAATTTGACGATTAATATTAGTTATATCTATATCATCTTTATCCATAAGTACTAATGCTCCAATTCCAGAGCGTGCTAAAGCTTCAGCAGCAAATGAGCCAACCCCACCTATTCCTAATATTCCTACTCTTGACTTTTTTAATATATCTAATCCATCTGTTCCGATTATTAATTCATTTCTTGAAAATTGATGTAACATTTTATATTCCTTTAAATTTTTATTTTATAATTTTCAGTTATAATTATATCAAAAAAGACTGGTAATTAATACCAGTCTAAAACCAAAACACCGTAGTTACTTACTAAAATTGGTCCTGATATAATCAGGTGGGTACAATAGTCTTACCTTCTAAAGTCTTCTCTGAGAAGCGTTTTATACTAATAAAAAATTCTTGTTCCCTTTTAAAAAGTGTTAGGCCCGAATGTATGGTAAGTCTTACAAATGTTTTAGTATTCTATACCTATATTTTACCACATCTTTCATATTTAGACAATAGAGAAAATTGTATAAACAAGTATTACGTCACGTCTTTTATTCTGACTTTATTAAATAAACAATAGATCGTTTATAATATTAATTTTTTTTGAAATATCTTTATAATAAATATATTCGTAAAATTAAATTCTATTGCAATTTATACTTTTTTACAATAACTTTTTCAAGAATTTTCCAGTGTAACTTTTCGGATTTTCAATTAATTTTTCCGGAGTGCATTCATCAAGAATAGTTCCTCCGCCTACCCCACCTTCTGGTCCTAAATCAATTAAATGATCACAGCACTTAATAACATCTAGATTATGTTCGATAACTACAACAGTATTCCCTCCATCTACAAGCTTGTTAATAATCTTAATTAGACGGCTTATATCATCAATATGTAATCCTGTTGTTGGTTCATCTAAAATGTATAAAGTTTTTCCAGTTGATTTTTTATAAAGCTCACTCGCAAGTTTCACTCTCTGCGCTTCTCCTCCTGAAAGAGTTGTTGCACTTTGACCTAATCGAATATAATCCAATCCTACATTAACCATTGTTTCTAGCTTATTTTTTATCTTTGGTATATTTTCAAAAAACTCATAGGCTTCCTTAATAGTCATATCTAAAACATCACTTATGCTCTTACCTTTGTATTTGACTTCAAGAGTTTCTCTATTATATCTTTTACCATTACATACCTCACATGGTACATAGACATCTGGTAAGAAGTGCATTTCTATTTTTAAGATACCGTCTCCTGTACACGCCTCACAACGCCCGCCTTTTACATTAAAGCTAAAACGACCTTTTTTATATCCTCTTAGTTTTGCTTCATTGGTATTTGCATATAAATCTCGTATATCATCAAATACACCTGTATAAGTAGCTGGATTACTTCGTGGAGTTCTTCCAATTGGACTTTGGTCTATATCGATAATTTTATCGATATTCCCTTCTACTCCTTCGACTGATTTTACATACTCTGTATCTACTTCCTCTTTATTTAATATGCTTTTCACAGAATTAAATAAAATTTCATTTACCAATGTACTTTTCCCACTACCAGAAACTCCAGTTATACCTATGAATTTACCTAATGGTAGTTTTACAGAAACATCTTTTAAATTATTCTTTTTAGCTTTGTTAATTGTAATAAACTCTCCATTCCCAGAACGACGCTCTTTGGGAACTTCTATTTTTTTTCGACCAGACAAGTATGCTCCAGTTATGGAATTTTTATTTTCCATAATTTCTTTTGGTGTCCCAACCGCGACTACTTGTCCTCCATTTTCTCCAGCTTTAGGTCCTATATCTACAATATAATCACAAGCAAGCATAGTATCTTCATCATGCTCTACTACTAAAACCGTATTTCCCAAATCACGCATTGATAGCATTGTATTAATTAATTTTTCATTATCACGCTGATGAAGACCTATTGAAGGTTCATCTAAAATGTACGTAACACCCATAAGTTTTGAACCTATTTGGGTTGCTAACCTTATCCTTTGTGCTTCCCCTCCAGATAATGTTCCTGAGGCACGATTTAAAGTCAAATAGTCTAAACCAACATCATTTAAAAACTGCAATCTTGACTTAATTTCTTTTAAGACTAATCTTGCTATCGTATAATCTTTTTCACTAAGTTTTATATTTTCAAAGAAGTCATAGCTATCTCTTATTGACATTTCACAAATTTCCGCAATATTTTTTCCAGCAACATATACTGATAATATCTCTGTTTTTAACCTTTGTCCATGGCAACTCTGACATTCATCTTCTTTTATATACTTTGCCATTGCTTCACGAGTTGCTTTTGTCATTCCACTTTTATATCGACGTAATATATTGTTACATACACCTTCAAAACAAATTATTCTTGAACGTTTTACACCTTCATCATTTATATAAGTGTGGGTAATCTCTTCAGCATCATTTCCATATAATACTATATTTTGTTGTTCTTGTGTTAATTCTTTAAACGGAATATCCATTGGAATTCCAAAATGTTCACATACACATTTTACTAAACTTGGATAATAAGTTGATGTTGCGGTATTATAAACTACAATTGCCCCATCATTAATAGATATATCTTTTTGAACAACCTTATTAACATCTACCGTTTCATGCATTCCTAGCCCATCACAAGCTGGACATGCACCTTGGGGATTGTTAAATGAAAATATTCTTGGTTCAAGATCACCTAAAGTAAAGTCACAATATTTACAACTATATTTAGTTGAATATAGGTGAGTCTCTCCTTTTCCTACATCATCAATTTCTACTAGGTCATTATTAGAAAGATGTAATGATGTTTCTAAAGAATCTGCTAGACGACCTTCTACTCCTTCTTTTATGACAATTCTGTCTATAATAACACTTATTGAATGTTTTTTATTTTTATCTAATTCTGGAATTTCATCTACTTCGTAATTTTCACCATCTATTTTAAAACGTATATACCCTTCTTTAGCTAATTTTTCTATTAATTTTTTATGGGTACCTTTTTTTTCTTTGATCATCGGCGCAACAATCTGAATTCGACATCTCTCAGGCATTGCCATTATTGAATCCACAATCTGGCTTATCGAACTACTTTCAATCTTCACATGATGATTTGGACAGTAAATTTCACCAATTCGTGCATAGAGAAGTCTTAAATAATCATAAATTTCTGTTACCGTTGCTACTGTTGAACGAGGATTTTTTGATGTCGTTTTTTGATTTATCGAAATAGCAGGAGATAATCCCTCTATCAAATCAACATCTGGTTTTTCTATATTTCCTAAAAATTGACGAGCATAAGCGCTAAGACTTTCTACATAGCGACGTTGTCCTTCGGCATAAATAGTATCAAAAGCAAGTGAACTCTTTCCACTCCCACTCAGTCCTGTAATTACAACAAATTGATCCCTAGGTATTTCTAAATCTATATTTTTTAAATTATTTTCCCTTGCTCCTTGTATAACGATTTTATTCTTTTTTTGCATTTTTCACCTCATATAAACTTTGTGAAATTATTATTTTATATTTAATAACTTTTACTTTAAAACAAATTTTCTAACTCTATTATTATATCATAAACAATATTTAAAATAATATTAAATTGTTTTTTCTTTGTATATTTTAACCCCATTTTTTTATTCTATATTATAAAAAACAGCAAGATTTCGAGATACGTCTCTTATCCTGCTGCTTTCTATTATTCTACATTATCCATATCATATAATTTACGATATTTTTCATTTGTTTGATATAATTCTTCGTGAGTCCCATTCATTTCTACTTTTCCATCTTTGATAAAAATTATTCTATCCATGTATTTTATAGAATTTAAATGGTGAGTTATCCAAACTATTGTTTTATCTCTGTTAGTTTCAAAAATTGTTTTTAATAACTCATGTTCTGTTTTCGGATCAAGACCTACTGTCGGCTCATCAAGAAGAAGAAGCTCGTTATTTTGAATAAGAGTTCTTGCAAAAGCAATTCTCTGACGTTCTCCTCCTGAAAAACGACTACCTGTCTCAAAAACATTAGTATTTATTCCGTCTGGAAGTTCAGAAATTAACCTAGTAAGCTGAGATTTTTCTAAACTTTCTTCAATCTTGCTGTTAATCTCATCGTCTGTTACTTCTTCTTTTTTATCTAGCAACGCCAATTTTAAATTTTCACGAATAGTCATATCAAAAAGATAAGGTTTTTGATTCAATAATGAAATTTTCGTTCCTAACATTTTTTCTGTTGGAACTTTTCCTAAAACTGATATACTTCCTGTATAATCAGTATAAGTTCCTGTCAATAGCTTAACAAGTGTAGATTTCCCTACACCACTACGACCTAATATTGCAACTTTTTCTCCTTTTTTTATTGACAACGAAATATTGTCAAGAACATTCTTCCCATTTTCATAAGCAAATGTAACATTTTCTATATCAATAACATTTCCTTCTTTATTTGGTAGCGCTTTATCAATATCTACATCATCTTGTTCATTAGCATAGAAGTCTTTAACACGCTTAATCGAAACTTCATATCCTGGGATATGGGCTACAGCTTCACTTGTCATAACAGAAACACTCATAACCGATAGCGCCATCATACAAAACGATGCAATATATACATTTTCTATAGAATCATTTAGTGTCATACTCCAACAACTATAAATCATATAAAAAACTGTCAATCCTACTATAAAGTTTACTAGGTTTTCTCTAAAATGCACAAAAATTTTAATCTTTGTTTCTTTTTTTAATAGTCTAGTTTCTTTTTCTTGATATTCATTCATAAAGTCATTCACTCTATTTGATGAAATCCAATCGCTAATTCCAAAAATTGCACTTGTGAAATTTTTATAAAGATCATACTTTGCTTCTTTCATTGCTTGAAAATTTCGTCGTGTAAATGTAAGTGATACGAAAGGTACTATAAAAATTATAAATAATCCAAACAGAGTTGCTAGAATAGCATAACTCATATCATATCCAAACATTAACGTTACAAATATAACATAAAGAACTAATGACACTATACTAGGAAAAATTGTTTTTAAATAAATATTTTGTAAATGTTCAATATCTTCAGCTATTAATCCAAGTAAGTCTCCAGACTTATATTCTTTTTTCAATTTCAATGCATGCGGTTCTAAAATTTTATAAACTCGACTACGCATTTTCTCTATAATCCCTAAGACCAAATTATGACTTGTTAAACGTTGTAGATAAGCAAATGTAGATTGTGATAAAGAAAATGTTCTTGTTAATACTGTTGGGACTTGTAGCATAAGAATATTCCCTATTCTCAATGATGACTTACTTATTAAAAAACCTGACACATACATAAGTGCCGCCCCACTAACTGTTGATAGTATTCCTAGAATAACTACGAGGGCCATCATACTTTTATTTTTTTTGATTTCTGTTCTAACAATAGAATTATTTCTCATCGTAGCCACCCCCTACTAAATTATTCTTTAAACTAGCATATCGTAAACTTTGTTTAAAATCTACTATTCTTTCAAAATCTGCTATCATACCATTTTCTAAATTAACGATATAATCCATATTATTTAGCCAATGTAGTCTATGTGTAGCAATAATTACTGTACGACCTTCAAATAACTGTAATAATTTTTCTTTAATTTCAAATTCCGTTTCAATATCCAAGTGACTTGTAGGTTCATCTAATATAATAATTTCTCTATTACTTATCAAAGCGCGTGCTATTGCAATTCGTTGTGCTTGTCCACCACTAAGTTCATTCCCTGCCTCACCAATAAAAGTATCATATCCATTTGGTAACTCCTCTATGAATTTATCTAAGCCAACAAGCTTACATACTTCCTTCAGTCTTTCATCACTAACTATATCTTTTTCATAAAATAAAATATTATTTTTTATAGTATCTGGGAATATATAAGGGAACTGTGAAATATATGAAATCTTAGAAGTCCATGAATTTGAGTTTAACGTAATAACTTCATTGTTAATAAATATTTCTCCTGAACTCTGCTTATTAAAACCTGATAATATTGAAATTAACGAAGTTTTTCCACTTCCACTTGGCCCTACTAATGCTATTCTACTTCCTTTTTGTATATCTAGATTGATATCTTTCAAAATTTCTTTATCATCTTTAATAAGTGAAATTTCTTTAAGGAAAATACTATCTACATTAGTTATAACCTTTTCCTCTTTAGTTATATTATTATTTTTTTTAATCATACGCTCTATATCTTCATAAGCTATCTGCCCATCTAAAGTAGCATGATAATCTGTCGCAGCTTGCTTCATTGGCAAGAAAAACTCTGGCGAAATTAATAGAACAGTTAATGATGGTAATAGACTTGTTTCTCCATCAAGTAACAATATCCCCAATCTTACGGCTAAAAGAGCTATTGCTATTGTAGTTAAAAAATCTAACGCAAAACTGTTTAGAAAGGCAAAAGTTAAAGTCTTCATAGTACTTTTTCGGTATTCAGAATTTTTCTTTTCCATAATTGGCAAGTAATTTTTACTTATTCCTAAAAACTTAAGCGTTTCTATACCACGCACTGTATCAATAAAGTTATTTGATAATGCACGGTATTTTTTATATTGTCTATTTGCCATATCTCGAGCATTTATTCCTAATAAAATCATAAAGGCAACTATTACTGGAATAACAGAAATTATAACTAATGCTGATACATAGTCAGTATAAAAAATAAAAATTACTACTAACGTTGGAATTACTCCACCACGGATTTTCTTTGAAACATTAAGTTCAAAATATTGTTTAACCTTCCCAATTCCATCAATTGACAGGGTCACTAATTTTCCAGAGCCTTCACGAGTTGTAAAATCTGGCCCTAGGTTAAAATAACTTGCTAACAATCTTTTACGTAAATCTTTTTCAAATTGTAATGCTTCTCTTTCTGTAAAATATTGTTGTAAATGTAAAAACACAACTCTTAATGTATATCCTATTAAAAAAAGAACACTATCCCTTGCTACATTATCAAAATTTTTATAGAATAAGCCAACTATTGCTTTACCCAAAAAAGCAGCCTGTATAATAATACAAGCTGCTTCAAATATTGATAATAGTAATAAAGTTAATGTTAAACTTTTTTTAACAGGAAGTTTTATTTTTTCTTCCTTCTTTTTCATTAACTAGTACTCCAATTCATCTTCTTTTGATAGTCGTTTTCTAAAGATAGAATAAGACCAAACTTGGTAACCTAACACAAATGGCAATAAGAATAATGCAACTATTGTCATAAGTCTTAGTGTGTAAATTCCGCTCGCAGCATCATATATAAATAGTGATTGACTAAGATCATTACTGTTTATAATAGCACGTGGGAACATACCTGCAAAGACACTTAGAGTTAAAAATGCTAGAGTCCCTGAAGTACTCAAGAAAGCACCTAGGTCGCGACCTTTGAAATTCAAGACAAATGATAATACAAATAGTGCTACTGCTATTAATGCAAGAACTAGTCCTACATAATAGTTTGTAGTGAATATATCTGTTTTAAATAATGCCCAAATTGCAAAAACTAATGTTACTACTGCCGTAAATGGGAATAATAATGCAGATGTTGCACGAGCAGCGTTTCTTAATTCACCTGTTGTTTTTAGTGCTAAGAATTGCGCTCCGTGAACTAGCATTAGAAGTAACATCATTACTCCTCCAAGAATAGTAAATGGAGATAATAGACCTAAGAAACCATCAACTAGATTTTTCTTTTCATCAAGGTTAACCCCTGTCATAAAGTTAGCTACAGCTACTCCCCATAATATTGGAGGTAGTAAGCTACCAACAAACATTGCTATATCGAATGATTTAATCCAAGTTCTATTATTACCTAATTTACCTCTAAATTCAAATGATACGCCTCGTAGAATTAATGCTACTAGCATTAAAACGAAAGCAATGTAGTATCCACTGAATAATTTACCATACCAGATAGGAAACGCTGCGAACATTGCTCCACCACCTGTTAATAACCAAACTTCGTTAGCATCCCAGAAAGGACCAATTGTATTGAAGTAAACTCGTTTATCTTCATCAGTCTTACCTAATACTTGAGCAAGAACTCCAACACCGAAGTCATATCCTTCTAATACAAAGAATCCTGTAAATAACACTGTAATAAGTAAGAACCATATATTTGGTAAAGCTACTGACCAATCCATACTATGCTACCTCCTTCACAGTTGTTTCTTTTTTATTCATCATATATCTAAATGCGATAAACTGTACAATACCCAAAATTGTATATAAAACACAGAAAACTAATAGCGAGAACAACACTGAGCTTGCTGAGTTAGGTGAAACTCCAGCATCAGTAGTCATAACCCCAAAGATTAAGAACGGTTGGCGTCCCATCTCTGCCATTACCCAACCACATGCAGTAGCAACCTCTGCTACTAATAGCATCCATGGCATAAGTTTTAAGAACCAACGTTTTTTAGTTTCAATTCTCTTAAATGAGAAAATTGTTCCAAGTAATGCCGCAAAGAATAAAATAAATGCTGAACCAGACATAACTCTAAATGAGTAATAAATTGTTGGAACATGTGGGGTATAATCAATATGCTTCCCAAATACTGGATAATACTTCTCATCCATTTCTTTTTGGAGTGTTTTCATTCCCTTCAAACTACCTTCAAACTTATCATATGCTAAGAAACTTAACATACTAGGAACTTCAATATAATGCTCTGCTTTTTGTTGTTTTTGATCAATTTTTGCTAATACAGAAAATGGTGCCGAATTGCCTGTATCTTCATACAACGCCTCAGCTGCAGCAACCTTCATTGGATACTCTCTTACTAAATACTGCATTTGTGAATGTCCTGTCCACAGTAAACCAGTAGATCCAATTAGCGCACCAATAATTGACACTTTAAATGCTTTTCTAAATATTGCAACTTCATGTTTACGTAACATTTTCCAAGCTGCAATACCCGCGATAGTAAATGATCCTACTGTTAATGCCATAGTTAATACGTGAGGGAATTGATTCCATAAATATGGATTCTTTACAATTGCCAAGAAGTCAATCATTTCTGCTTTTTTACCAATAACATTATTTTCGACATACTTAACTCCTACTGGATGTTGCATGAATGAGTTAGCTGATAAAATCCAAAATGCTGACATAACTGTACCGATACCTACTAACCAAATACACATTGCATGTAATTTTTTGTTAATTTTCTCCCAAGAGAAAATCCAAATACCGATAAACGTAGATTCAAGATAGAATGCAAGTAATGCCTCTATCGCTAATGATGGTCCAAAAACATCCCCTACGAATGAAGAATATTCTGACCAGTTCATACCAAATTGGAACTCCTGCAAGATACCTGTAACAACTCCAACCGCAAAGTTAATTAAGAATAGATGACCAAAGAATTTAGTAATTCGTTTATAATGTTCATCTCCAGTTTTAACATAAATACTTTCAAATATCGCAATTAAGAATACCATTCCTATTGTTATTGGAACAAAGAAGAAATGGAATATTGTTGTTGCAGCGAATTGTATCCTTGCAAGTAATAATGGATCCAACATAGATATACCTCCTTTATGATTTTAAATTATATTTAAAGTAAATATTACATTAATTATTGTATACTATAGTTATGTTTATGGCAAAAGAAAAATGTTAAACTATAGCAGTTTTACTATATTTTAACATTTTTTCTTCACATTTTGTTCACATTTGTGGGAATTTCTTCTATTTCTAGTTATGTTTAACTCCCAAAGTTAGACTTATTATCAATATGACTAATACTATTAAACAAATTCTTACAAAATTATAATCTTTTTCTTGGAGATAAACAAAAAGCAATCCCAAGATTCTAAAAATAGGTGTTAATATCAATATAAAAATTCCAAACATTAAATATGCATAATAATCAAACTCTACTAATCCATTAAACATCTGATTAAAACTATAACGCTCTAATGTAAGAGAACTTTCTACTCCTTTTACTAATCCTAAAAATATCCCTATTAAGATTAGTGCTGAGCTAATATAAACTCCACATCTTAAAATATTTGAAATAACGACATTTATATCTTTTTTCTCTTTCATTTTACAGCACCCCCATACCTTTTAAAAACATATTTATTATAGTAAATAAAAGTATCGGTAAGAATATATATCTAATATATTTTGCATCTAATCTTTGCATTACTTTAGCACCTGTTCTTGATCCAATAAGTGTACCTAATGCAATAGGAGCTGCTATAGCGGGATTTATTGTCCCATTGAAAAAATATATTAATGCACTGGCAGTTGCTGTTACCCCCATCATAAAATTACTTGTTGCAGTACTTACTTTTATAGGTAACTTCATATAATTATCCAACGCAACTACTTTGAACGCTCCGCTTCCTATTCCTAACAACCCACTAGCAAAACCTGCCCCAAGCATTACAAGTGAACCTTGGGGTACATTTGTTACATTATAAGCTAAAGTTTTACCAGTTGCTTTGTCATAATAACTTGAATTTAACTTATACTTTTCTGCATATTTATCATTCTCAACTTTTTCTTCAACTCTTTTCTTTGTAATCAAACCCGTTTTCTTTAACATTCCATAAAACGCGTTTAAGAGTATTAATGAGAAAAATATATATAATAATTTAGATGAGAATATTCCAGCCATTAATGCTCCTATCACACCACCTGCTGTTGTAAATATTTCTAATAACATACCTACTCTCATATTGCTAACATGGTCTTTTACAAAAGCAATAGCAGAACCACTACTAGTCGCAATTACCGCTACTATACTTGCTCCTATAGCATATTTTATATCTATTCCAAAAAGTATAGTCAATGCTGGAGTTACTATAAGCCCTCCGCCTAAACCGACTAGAGAACCTAGAAATCCTGCACAAATAGCTATTACTATAAACTGAATTACTTCTATCATAATTAAATTCTTCTTTCTAATCTTTTGAATATATAACTAATACATTTTTATTAACTTCTAACTTTATATCCTTTTCTCCACAAAATTCATTACTTGTAGCATTAGGCCTATCTAGTGTCAAAAGTAAATTCTCCGCCTCATACTTAGAGTTTTTTATAGTCATTTTTGTATCTTGAAAAATTGGAATAATTGAAAAATATTTATAACCTTTTTTTGGGGAAAATACATTTTTTTCACTTTTAGCAATTGTAATAATATTATTGTCATCTATTATACTCAGCTCAATTCTTTCATATTTCTCATTATTTAAAAGAAAAATATTACCAAAAAAATGATCTAACCTTTTCCCAGTAGCTCCATATATATTTATTTTTTCTATACTTGGATAAAGTCTTACCAATTCTTCTAATGCATAATCTGCATCTGTTAAGTCTTGACTTTCTTTTATTTTAAAATTTTCTGATATACTCTCTATTTTCTTTCTGTCAAATTCGGAAATTGAATCAAAATCTCCACAACTTAATAGAGGTCTTATTCCTTTATCAGCTAAATATAAAGCTCCTTTATCTACTCCGCACCATACCCCTATTGTTGGTACTTCAGTTGGGAATTCTCCCCCCAACATAATATTTACTTCTCTTTGTTCATTCATTATCTTAACAATTCACCTAATATTTTTTCTTTGTCTTCTGCACCAAATAAGAAAGAACCACAAACTAATAAATCTGCTCCTTTATCACGACAAAGTTTTGATGTTTCTACATTAACTCCACCATCTACTTGAATTAGAAAACTATATCCCTTTTCTTCTCTAATTTTCGCTAATTCTTCTATTTTTTCTAACATTTCAGGAATAAATTTTTGTCCTCCAAATCCAGGATTAACAGTCATAATCAGTACATAATCTAATTTTGGTAGTAGGTATTTTACACTCTCAATTGGAGTTTGTGGATTTAAAACTATCCCCGCTTTCTTCCCTGAATTTTTGATAATTTGAATTACCCTATCAGCATGATTAGTTGCTTCTATATGAAATGATACCATATCACAACCTGCGTTACAGAATCTTTCTACATACTCTTCTGGTCGTGCTATCATTAGATGACAATCAAAAATTTTATCTGTTTTTGAACGAATAGCTTCGATAATTGGAAATCCAAAAGAAATGTTAGGAACAAAATTCCCATCCATGACATCTATGTGGAACATATCAATCCCAATCTGCTCTAATTCTCTTACATCACGTTCCAAATTAGCAAAATCTGCTGATAAAATTGAAGGCAATATTTTTTTCATAATTATTTCTCCTTTATATATTTCTTCTTCTGTGTTTCTTTTTCTTTAAATAATAATTTATAGTCTTCATAACGACTTTCCAACACGTCGCCTGTGGCTACCGCCTCTTTTACACCACATTTTACTTCCTCAATATGATTACAAGGTTTAAACTTACAATCATAACTATTAAATTCTGTAAATAAATATTGAATATCTTCTTTTTCTATAAAAGTAATATCTAATGACGAAAATCCTGGTGTATCTGCTATATAAAAATCGTCTACTTGATAAAACTCTATATGTCTTGTCGTGTGGCGCCCACGCCCTAGATGTTTAGATATTTCTCCAGTTTCTATATCCAAGTTTGTTGTTAATGTGTTTATGAATGTACTTTTCCCTGCTCCAGATTGACCAGAAATTGCAACATATTTTCTTGAAATTAATTTTTTTAATTTAACTATATCTTCTTTAGTATTGCTTAAAACTATATATCCTATTTTTTTATAATAATCCATTATAGTTTTTATATTGTCTAACTCTTCTTTCGATAATAAGTCTAACTTTGTGAAAATAATTATAATATCAACGTGACTATTTTCATTTAAACATATCAACTTATTTAAAAGCTTACTAGAAAAATCCGGTTCTTTAACTGAAACAATAATAATACTGTAATCTATATTAGATACTTTAGGTCTTAATAATTCATTTTTTCTTTCGAGTATTTCTACTACATATCCTGTATTATTATCACTCATCTGAATTTTAACATCATCTCCTACAAGTGGAGTAATATTGTCGTTTCTAAAATTACCACGTGCTCGGCATGTTATCAACTCATCTTGGCATTGTACATAATAAAAACCACTAAGTGCTTTTAAAATTTTTCCTTCTTTTATCATAGTCCTCCTTTTGACCTTTTTATAGTTATTGAAATTTTTTTGTTTTAATTTCTTCTTTTGTCTTTTCTGCTAATTTTAACATTTCTATAGCATGCTCTTCTGATAATCTTGTCATCTTATCACCTGATATCATACGTGCAACTTCTTCTATTTTTTGTTGCCTATCTAATTCTTTAATTGATGTTAGTGTTCGTTTATCTATTACTTCTTTACTAATTAACAGATTAGTATCAGCAAGAGCAGTTGTTTGTGGTAAATGTGATATACATAATACTTGTGAACCAACACCTAATTGATACATTTTCTCTGCCATTCGTTGTGATACACGACCACTTACTCCTGTATCTATTTCATCAAAAATAATTGATGTTGCTTCAATACTGCGTGAGAATATAATTTTTAAAGCTAACATAACTCTAGATAATTCTCCACCAGAAGCCACTTTTGATAATGATTTTAATGGTTCCCCAAGGTTAGCACTAATTAAGATTCTTACATCATCTTTTCCATCACTTGCGTATTCTTTATCTTTAAAGTCTACTTTTATTGTGCTTTTATCCATGTACAGGAACTTCAATTCTTCTTGAATAAGATTCTCTAATTTTTGAGCAGTTTTTTTACGTATAGTTGTTAATTTATCCCCTAGAGATTTTAACTCAGCCAATATATTCTTTTGCTCTACTATATATTTATCATAGTTTTCTTCATAATTTTCTAACTCTTCTAATTCTTCTTTAATTTCTTCTCTAAAGATTATTAAGTCGTTTAATGAACGTGAGTATTTCTTTTCAAGGTTTTTTATTTTATCCATTCTAAATATTAAACGATCTAATTTTTCTTCATCATATTCAATATCATCTGTGTAGCTAGACACTTCATATTTTAAGTCATCTAAAATATAATAAAGATTTGTTATTTCCTCGTATTTTTCTTCAAAATTACTATTATATCTACTTAATTCACCTAAATTTGATTTTATCTCTGCAAGTTTTGATAAAATTCCATATTCCCCATCAATTCCATCAGTTATGCTATAAGCTAATGTATTGACCTTTTCAAAATTTTCTAGATAATCTATATCTTTTTCTAGAGAAATATCTTCATCTTTTTTCAACTTCATCTGTGTAAGTTCTTGATATTGAAATTTTAGAAAATCAACTTTTTGAAGTATATCACTCTCCTGTTGTTTTAAATTTTCTATTTTCTCTGTGACTACTTTATATTCTTTATATTTTTCTTTATACTCCGTTCGAACTTTCTTTATTTCTTCCTTGTTAAAAGAATCAATTAAATTAAGATGATTTTTTTCTACTAAAAGAATTTGATTATCGTGTTGTTCATGCATATCCAATAAATAGACAGCTACTTTTTTTAATGTTGATAAATTAACTATTGTTCCATTTATACGACAAACGCTTTTCCCACTACTGTAAATATCACGTCGAATTATTATTACTTCATCTTCTAAATCTAAATCAAGATCTTTAAATATATTAATGACCTCTTTGTTTTTCGGAAAATCAAAAACTCCCTCAACACTTGCTTTTTCTTCCCCATATCTTATATAAGAAGTAGATGTTCTTTGTCCTGAAAGTTGTGATATAGCTGCTAATATCATTGATTTACCTGCTCCAGTCTCACCACTCAAAACAGTCAAACCATTTTTAAGTTCGATAGTAGCACTTTCTATTATTCCAAACTGTTTTATATTTAACTGTATTAACACCTATTGTCCTCCTATTTAAAATGATTATGAGCATTATTCACTATATGTTCAATATTAATAACTTTGTTTTCTATTTCTTTTGTAGCGTTATATTTTAATAACATTAAAAATTCGATATTCCCCTCTCCACCTGTTATTGGAGAATATGATAGATTTGTCATACTAAAGCCAACACTATTAGCCAGTAGTAACACTTTTTCTACAACTTCAAGTTGGACTTTTTTATCGCGAACTATACCGCCTTTTCCTACTTTGTCTCTCCCAGCTTCAAACTGAGGTTTTACTAAAGCACAAACCTCTCCCCCATCTTTTATAATCTCTGAGAGATTTGGTAAAATCAGTGATAACGAAATAAATGAAACATCTATCGATGCTACATCAATCTCATACACATCAAAATCTTCTTTGACAGAATGTCTAAAGTTAGTCTGTTCCATCACTTTTACACGCTCATCATTACGTAATTTCCAAACTAATTGATTAGTTCCAACATCCAAAGCATAAACAAATTTAGCACCATTTTGTAAAGCACAATCAGTAAATCCCCCTGTTGAAGAACCTATATCTATCATTACTTTATCTTTTACTGAAAAACCTAGTTCATTAATTGCTTTTTCTAATTTCAAGCCTCCACGGCTAACATAAGGCATTTGTTTCCCTTTTATTCTAAGCTCAGCAGTAGAATCTACTTTTTCTCCAGCCTTATCTATCCTTATATTTTCATTATAAACTATACCTGCCATAATAGCACGTTTAGCTTTTTCTCTTGACTCAAATAATCCTTGACTAACACAAAGGACATCCGCTCTTTCTTTTGCCATAATTACCTCTTTAAATTATCTAACTATCAAGCTTATATTTCTTAGCTCAATCTCTTTATCTACTTAATTTTATCATATTAATGACTTTTTATCTATGAGTTAAGATGTTTTCATAAAAAATAAGATAGAAAAAATTAATCTTTGTAGTTTTATACATAAATTAACTGCTTCTATCTTTTGTTTTTGAATACTGATTATACGTTTCTTGAGCATATTTTATTCGTTCATCTAGTGCGACAACTCCTGCTCTTTCAAAATGTTTTTCGAATACTTCAGTAGCTTCTCTAACATCTTTTAATTTTTTAAACTGCGCATATGAATACTTTCCAAATTTCATTTTTTGCATTTCATATATACTAAAATTTAATTGACCTTCCAAACTCGAAACTAAAAAATTATTTTCTTTTGTCCATTTTTCTAAATCTGTTCTTCTTGTAAAGCTCCATTGCGCTATACCATATCCTATTTTATTACCTATTTCCTCTACTGCAGGATTCATTTTACTTTCTCTCATAAAATTCCCTAATATACCTGCAGTTGCTTCTTCACTAAATCCTTCTTCTCGATAAAAATTCCATGCTCGTTCTACATTAGTACTTCCTACTAGTTGACGTTGAATAATAATATTCGTACTATTATAATATTCAACTATAACCATTCCTCCCAGTATCGCTAAAAATACACCAACCACCACAGGCAATATCTTTTGTTTTATACTTTTTGATTTAGTAGCAATATTCTGAACCTTTTTAGTCACTCTTGTATTTTTCGAGTTAGTTCCTTTTTTAGGTTTTGATTTTAAATTTTTTGTTTTATTTATAGTACTAGTTTTCTGTGTCTTACTTTTTTCTTTACTTTGGGTTTTATTTGAATTTTTCTTTTTCGCATAACTTCTAGACAATTTTTTCGTAATAATCCTCACCCCCATTAGAATTTTATTTTCTATTTTATAATATTAACTTTATATCAACTATAAAACTAACGGAGCAGCTCAAAAAATTATTAATTCATCTAGAATAAACTTTTTGAGCCACCCCATGGTTCCATTAGATTTCGAAAGTTAAAAAATGAAAACTTCCTAGAGTATCTAATTAAATATATTTAGTAATCTCTAAGCTTACAGATTTCCATCCCAAATTGTAATTTTTATTATTTTACTTTTTTGATATTCCAAATATCTTTAGCATATTCTTCTACAGAACGATCAGCTGAGAATATTCCAGCATTCGCTGTATTGATAAGGCTCATTTGACCCCATTTTTCTTTATCTTGATAAGTTTTTGCAACAAGCTCTTGTGCCGCTACGTAACTTTCAAAATCAGCTAAACACATGTAGCTATCTTGTGTTAATAAGTAGTCCACAATAAAGCTAAAGTTCATTCCACCAACTGTCATCGTTCTGATAAAATCTAATGTGTCTTTTATTCTAGCAGAGCTATTGTAGTATTCCCATGGTTTATAACCATGTCTATTAAGTTCATCCACTTCAGGAGTTTCTAATCCAAAGATGAAAATATTATCATCACCTACAGCTTCATGAATTTCTACATTAGCACCATCTAAAGTACCAAGTGTTAAAGCTCCATTTAGCATAAGTTTCATATTACCTGTTCCACTTGCCTCTTTACCAGCTTGCGAAATTTGTTCACTAATATCTGCTGCTGGAATAATTTTTTCAGCAAGTGTTACTTTATAATCTGGTAAAAATACAACTTTAATATAATCTCGAACTAATTCATCTGATTCAATTAATTGAGAGATTGAGTGAATGAATTTAATAATGTTTTTGGCCATTTGATATCCTGATGAGGCTTTTGCTGCAAAGATAAATGTTCTTGGCACTGGACGTAATCCATTGTATTTAATTTCACGATATAAATAAACAATGTGTAACGCATTTAGCAATTGACGTTTATACTCATGTAGACGTTTAACCTGCACATCGAAAATAGAATCTGGATTTACTGTAATACCAGTTGTTTCTTGGATATATTTAGCAAGTTGTTCTTTCTTAACTTTTTTGATTTCTTGTAATTTTGCAACAACTTTTTTGTCTTTAGCATATTTATTTAATTTATCAATTTTTGATAAATCTTTAACGAAATCATCACCAATCAAATCTTCTAAATATTCTGCTAGTTCAGGATTAGCCTGGCCTAACCATCTTCTATGTGCAATACCATTAGTTACATTCCCAAACTTAGTTGGATAAAGTTCATGGAATGCTCTGAATGTAGAATCAACTAATATGTCGCTGTGAAGTTTTGATACTCCATTTACATTATGACTTCCTACTATAGAAAGATTTGCCATTCTAATTTGATTGTCATAAATAATAGCTGTTTCTGCTAAAGTATAACCTTTACCTTGATCAATTACCCATTGACAGAAACGTTTATTAATTTCTTCTATAATTGAGTAAATACGTGGTAATAAAGGTTTAAATAATTCAACTGACCATTTTTCTAATGCTTCTGCCATTATTGTATGGTTTGTGTAAGCAAATGTTTTTGTTGCAATATCCCATGCTTTATCCCAAGAATACCCATACTCATCTAACAATAATCTCATAAGTTCTGGAACTCCCATAGCTGGATGAGTATCATTTATATGTAATGCAACATGTTCAAAAAGATTTTCTAATGTGCCAAATTCATTGTAATGATTTTTTAGTAATTGTTGAAGTGATGCGCTAATGAAGAAATATTGTTGTTTAATACGCAGTTCTTTACCTTCATTCGTACTGTCTGCTGGATATAATAATTTTGAGATTGACGATGCAATAGCTTCTGCTTCAGAAGATTTTGAATACTCTCCACGCTCAAACAACTTCATATTAAAACCAGTTTTTGCTTTTGCTTCCCAAAGACGAAGTGTGTTTACAGTTCCAGTTTTATATCCAGAAATTAATAGATCATATGGTTCGGCTTGGATTGAAGTATAATCTTTATGTTCAACTTTAAAACCATCTTCTGTTAATTTTTCCTCAACTCGACCGTAAAATCTAACTTCAACTTCTTCATCATTACGGTAAACTAGACCGTATTTTCCAAGATCTAACCAATAATCTGGAAATTCTTGTTGCCAACCATTATTAATTACCTGCTTGAAAATTCCATATTCATATAAAATAGAGAACCCTGTAACTGGATAATCACTACTTGTTAAAGCATCTAAGTAACATGAGGCAAGACGCCCAAGTCCACCATTCCCTAATCCTGGATCTGGTTCAATATCGTAAATTTCATCTAATGAAATACCATTATCAGCAAAATATTCTCTTACATCTTTTTCTAAATCTAAGTTAAATAAATTGTTTCTTAACGTTCTACCTACTAAAAACTCCATTGACATATAATAAGCACGTTTTTGTCTAGTTTTTTTAAGTTCTTGTTCATAAGCAAATTTCTTTTCTGATAAATCTTCTCTTATCGTGCTCATGAGAGCTTCATATACTTGACGTTTACTTGCTGAATCAATTGTTACTCCAAATTGTCTTTTTATATACTTCTCTATTTTTTCTTTGAATCTTTTGTTCTTCATTATTCTCTCCTGAGTCTTTTTATTTATTACACATATTATATGTCCATTCTAACTACATAATCTCATTGTACATCTCGATATATTTTAATGCTGATTTTTTCCAACTAACATCTTGGTTAATAGCATTTTTCATAATTTTATTCCAATTATGACGTTCCTGATAGTAACAATATGTTGCACGATAAACAGCGTCTAGCATATCATATGCGTCAAAACTTTCAAATGTAAATCCTGTCCCGTTTTTCCCATCAAATGGTTCTACTGTATCACGCAGCCCACCTACTCGATGGACAATTGGTACTGTCGCATAACGCATAGATATTAGTTGTGATAAGCCACAAGGTTCTGTTTTCGATGGCATTAAGAACATATCACATGAACTATACACTTTTGATGACATTTCTGATGAAAACATTATTAAACTTCGTACCTTGTCATGACGACGATGTTCTAGCGAACGAAGTGCATCTTCATAATGTCTATCACCTGTTCCTAATATAATAAGTTGTGCTCCCGATTTTAAAATTTGATCTGCGACATGAAGTACCAAATCTATACCTTTTTGATGAGTAAGACGGGTTACCATCCCAATCATCGGAATATTTTCATTAACTTCAAGTGACATTTCTTCTTGGAATTTAAGTTTATTTTGAACCTTATTTTTCAAAGTTTTCAAGTCGAAATTTTGATAAATTTGTTTATCTGTCTTCGAGTTGAATTTATCTATATCTAATCCATTCACAATTCCATGGAGTTTCCCTTGCTCAATTTTTAAAATACTATCTAAACCGTATGAAAAATATGGATCCAAAATTTCATGGGCATACGTTTCACTTACAGTACTAATTCTATCAGCTAACTGAATTGCACCTTTTAATAAATTCAAATCTCCATTATAAATAAGTGCATCAAAGTATTTATTATCTAAGCCGAACAAATAACCCATATCGTATGGATTAAACTTACCTTGGAATTCTATATTGTGAATAGAAATCACACTCTTAATATCACTATAAAAATTCTCTCCACGAGATTTTAAATCATCTAAATAAATTATAGATAAAGCAGTATGCCAATCATTAGCATTAAGAATATCTGGTTTATATTCAATGTGAGGTAAAATCTCCAATGCTGCTTTTGAAAAGAATGCAAATCTCTCACCATCATCACTTTGACCATAAACACTATCTCTATTAAAATATTGTTCATTATCTATAAAGTAATATTTTACTCCATCTATTTCAGTTTCAAATATACCACAATAAACTGTTCTCCAACCTAAATTAATAAAAATATGTTGTCTATATTCTAAGTTATATTTCTCTCTATCAATAGAAGAATATAATGGCAATATCACTCTTGCCTCTACATCTTCATCTTGCAATGCTTTAGGAAGCGAGCCAATAACATCACCTAATCCACCAACTTTAACGAAAGGTGCTGCTTCTGCTGCTACGAATAATATTTTCATTTTTATCATCTCCTTATTCGTTGTTTTATCATAAATTTATTTCCAGATAAAAGGGTTAGTATTAATTTATGATTCTTTGCTTATTATACTCCTTTTCCAATAGAAAATCGAGATTTTAATTTTTCATAAATTATCCTAACCCTAATATTTAGTTATTTTACAACTTTATTTTTCTCTACAATTACTTGACAATTTTCTGTCCCTTTTAATTCAATTTTTTCTCCTATCGTTGCAGCTTTATCTGAAATTACATAATCTAAATAAGCTGATTTTTTCACAACGCAATTAGGCATTATTATAGAATTTTTAATTACAGCACCTTCTTCTACAACTACATCACGGAATAAAATACTATCTTCAACAATTCCATTAATTTCGCATCCATCACCTAAGATAGAATTTTTAACAATTGCTCCATCTCCATACATTGTTGGTACACTATCTTGAACTCTTGTCAGTATATCTGTTCCAGATAAAAATAACTCTCTTAACTTATCTGGATTTAGTAAATCTTTGTTAAAGTCATAATATTCTTGAACACTATTTATAGTTCTATTATAACTCTTAATTTCGTATGCATAAACATTTAATTTATGGAAATTTTTAGCTACATAATCTAATAATATATCTTCCCAACCTAATGTTGTTCCTTTTTGAACAATATCTTTAAACATAGATTTTGACATAATATAAATTTTAACTTGTGTTGGACAAACTTCATCATATCCATTATAGTGATATAAACTATCATACACTCTATGTTTTTCATCAAATATAATTTGTGATTCACGTTGTTGCGGCTTTCTATATGTATAAGCTAAAGTAACATCAGCATTTGTATTTTTATGGTATTTTACCATTTCTTTAAAATCGATGTTTCCAACAATATTTGCATCTGCTAAAATACAATATTCTTCTAATAAACCATCTGAATAAGATATTGCATCACCAAGCGCTTCTATTTTGTTATGAGCAACTCTATTTGATAAGTGATTCGACATAGGTGTAATAAATTTCAAACCACTATTTTTTCTGTTCAGATCCCAGTCTTTCCCCCAACTTAAATGATCCATTAGCGACTTGTAGTGGTGATTAGTTACAACTGCTATATTAGAAACTTCAGCTTTTACTAATGATGATAACATAAAATCTATCATTCTATATCTTGAGGCAATTGATAATGATGCTAATGTTCTATTTCTTACTAATCCTTGCAAGTCATCATTTCTATAATTGTCTGCGAATAATACACAAAAAGCATTTACCATATTATTTTCCCTCTACTTTCCTATTTTCTGAAACTACTTCATCTTTTCCAACTACCGTGATTTGTTCTTTTCCTAAAACAATTTCTCTGTGTCCTACCTCAATATTTTCTTTGATTACTGAACCTTCTGCAATAATTGAATTAAAGACTTTTGCACCACGCTCTATTCTAGCATTTTGCATTATAATACTTCCTACTACTTCTGCTCCCTCTTCTATAGTAACCCCTGAAGAAATTATTGATTCTGAAACTAATCCTGAAACAGACGTTCCATCAGAAATCATAGAATTTTTAACATTAGCACTCGCACTTAAGTATTGTGGCATTACCCCAGCATGACGATAGTATATTCTCCATAGTTTATCATCAATATTAAAGTTCTCTTTATTTTTAATTAAGTCCATGTTAGCTTCCCATAAACTTTCAATTGTACCTACGTCTTTCCAATAGCCATAAAACGGATATGCATAAATATTTTTACCTTCATTTAACATCATAGGAATAATATTTTTACCAAAGTCTTTTTCACTATCTGGATTTTCCTCATCTCGTACTAAATAGTCTTTTAATTGCTGCCAACTGAAAATATAAATTCCCATTGACGCTTTAGTTGAAATTGGATGTTCTGGTTTTTCTAAAAATTCAGTTACTCTTAAATCCTCGTTTGTATTAAGAATACCAAAGCGACTTGCTTCTTCAATTGGTACATTAATATGAGCAATAGTTAGATCTGCACCTTTTTGTTTGTGGAAATCCAACATTTCTTTGTAGTTCATTTTATAAATGTGATCACCTGATAAAATAAGAACGTACTCTGGATCATATTGTTCAATATATTTTATATTTTGATAAATTGCATTAGCAGTTCCTTTATACCATTCTCCTGTTTTCCCTGCTGTGTAAGGTGGTAAAATTGATAATCCCCCATCCATTCTATCTAAGTCCCAAGGTTGTCCATTTCCCATATATGAATTAAGCTCTAATGGCATAAACTGCGTTAATACACCTACAGTAGAGATTCCAGAGTTTGCACAGTTTGAAAGTGGAAAATCTATAATTCTATATTTTCCACCAAACGGTACAGCTGGTTTTGCCATATCTTGTGTTAAAACTTGAAGTCTCGTTCCTTGACCTCCTGCCAATAGCATTGCTACTACTTCTTTTTTACGCGCCATAAATTTGTCCCCCCGTCTTCTAAACTTATTATTTCTTTTCTATATACATTGTTGCATAAGGTGGTATATTTACACTCAAAGTATATTGGAAATTGTTTTTCTTTTTATTTAGTGTTTTTAGATTTCTATTTTGTAATGCTGTACCATCATATTTTTTAGCATCTGAATTTAATGATATTTTGTAGCTTCCCCAAGTATCCACACCTATTTCATAACCTTTTAATATTTGGCCTGAAAAATTACTTACTACTAATACTTCTTTTCCGCTATTATCAATTCTTGAAAAAGCAAAGACATTATTTGTATTATCATCAACTACATGCCATCTAAAACCGTTCCAATCACAATCATTTTGCCATAATGCAGGTGTAGATTTATAATATTTATTTAATTCTTTCACATAACGTTGGCTAAAACTATGTTTTGGGTATAGTAACAAGAACCAATCAAGTTGTCTTTCTTCGTCCCATTCTATAAATTGTGCTATGTCAACACCCATAAATGTTAATTTTTTCCCAGGATGTGCAAACATATAACCTAAAAATGCTTTAAAATTAGAAAATTTATCTTCATATGCTACCGGTGCTTTATCTAAAAGTGACTTTTTCCCATGTACTACTTCATCATGAGATATTGGTAAAATATAATTTTCTGAAAAGGCATAGCACATTGAGAATGTGAATTTGTCATGCGATCCTTTTCTAAAGAATGGATCTACTTCTATATAATCAAGGCTATCATTCATCCATCCCATATTCCACTTAAAATCAAATCCAAGTCCACCGTGCTCAACAGCGGCCGTTACTTTAGGATAACTTGTAGATTCTTCTGCAATCATACTAACTCCAGAATAATTTTCTTTAACATATAGATTTAGATTTTTTAGAAAATCTATCGCTTCTAAATTTTCAAAACCTCCATAGATATTCCTTGCCGATTTTTCTTCATCACGACAATAGTTTAAAAATATCATTGAACTAACCGCGTCAACTCTTAATCCATCAATATGATAATCTTCAATCCAAGATATTGCGCTAGAAGTTAAAAATGATTTAACTTCATTACGTCCATAGTCAAAAACTCTAGTTCCCCACCCTTCGTGTTCCATTTTTCTTGTATCTGAATATTCATAGCAAGGTGTCCCATCAAATTCATATAATCCATGTGCATCTTTTGTAAAATGTCCTGGCACCCAATCAAGAATAACACCAATATTATTTTTATGACACTTATCAACAAAATACATAAAATCTTCTGGAGTTCCATATCTTGATGTAGGTGAAAAATATCCTGTTACTTGATAACCCCAAGATTTATCATATGGATACTCAGTTACTGGAAGTAATTCAATGTGAGTATAGTTCATTTCTTTTACATAGTTAACTAGTTCATCTGCCAACTCGCGATAACTAAATTCATCGCCGTTTTCTTTATGTTTCCAAGATCCCAAATGTACTTCATAAATATTCATAGGTTCATGGTAAGGAACTTTTCGCTTAGCCATCCACTTATCATCTTCCCATTCATATTTTGGAAGCCTATAAACCTTAGATGCAGTTTGAGGTCTAGTTTCTGCATGTACCGCATAAGGATCTGCTTTCCATAGTTCCTGACCACTTTCTGTTACAATAATATACTTATATGAATCAAATTGTTTCACATCAGGTACTGTGATCTCATAAATTCCTTTATCATTAAAAGGTTGCATTTCATAAACATGTGGATCCCACGAACAAAACTCACCTGTCACAAAAACTTTTCTGGCTTTTGGTGCCCAAACTCTAAAGGTACAAGCTCCATCTTCTAAAAATGATCCTAAAAATTTATGACTATGGTAGTTAGTTCCTTCATGAAATAAGTATTCCGCCATACTATTCACTATATAACCCCCTTTTCCAATTAAAGTAAACGTTTTCTTTTGTTATAAAAATAAAGAAACATTAAAATAATAAATAAATTTAATTACTTTATTATTGGATTTCTTTTGCTTTTTTATACTTATATTATAACACATACCCCAATTTCTGTAAATGTTTTCTTACAAAATGATGATTGCTTTTTATACTTACAAAATAAAGAATATATAAAAGTTTTTTTATATTTTCGCATTCAATTAATTTACAATAATATTATTTTATATTACAATTATATTGTTGAAAAATTCACATATAAATTTAATGCAAAAAATATTACATTAATGGAGAAAATAAAATTATGATTATTTTTAACCCCATTTATAACAAGTTTCCTCATGGAGCAATTATAAATAAACAAAGTTTAAAATTTGAAGTGTTAATTAGAGATGATTTTTACTTTAATGATTTTAGAATAGTAATAAAAAATGAATTTACAGGAATTTCATTTTCTAAAAGCTTAACTTTTCTTGAGAAAAACTCATCTAATTATTCAAAATATTTTGTTGACTTCGGTGGTTTTGATATAGGATTATATTTTTATCATTTTGAAGTTGTATTTGATAGTTTCACCGCTTATTTGAAAAATGATAATTTAGATGCTAAATTAGTACGTGAAAATAGCGAATTACCTGATTGGCAATTGACAGTCTATGATGAAAACTTTACCACTCCTGATTGGTATAAAGGTTCTATAATGTACCAAATTTTTCCTGATAGGTTTAAACGTAGCGAAAAATATGTCGCACCTGCTGCAAAAAATGAAAATATTCGAATCAGACATAAATCATGGGATGCTATCCCCCATTCATCAATAACACATAAAGACTATGGTGCTAAAGATTTCCTAATGGGTAATTTGCTAGGTATTGAAGAAGAAAAAGATTATTTCAAAAAATTAAATATAGAAAGTATTTATCTAAATCCAATAGTCGAAAGCCCTGAAAATCACCGTTATTCTACTTCAGATTATTTTAAAGTGGATCCGTATTTTGGAACAAATGATCAATTTGAAGAATTTTGTAACAACTTTAAACAAGACAATATTAAAATAATTTTAGATGGTGTCTTCAGTCACACAGGCTCTGATAGTATTTACTTTAACAGATATAACCACTATGATAGCATAGGATCTTTTAATTCAAAAGAATCCCCTTATTATTCTTGGTTTAACTTTATTAATTTCCCTAATGAATATCACTCTTGGTGGGGATTTGATAATTTACCAACTGTAGTAAAAGAAAATAAAGAATATAGTGACTTTATTAATAATAAAGATACTGGTGTTGTCAATTTTTGGCAAAAGTTAGGTATCTCTGGTTGGCGACTTGATGTTGCTGACGAATTTCCTGATGAATTCCTTGATCGTATTCGCGAAACAGCGAAATATTATGATAAAGACGCCTTAATTATCGGAGAAGTTTGGGAAGATGCAACGAATAAAATTTCTTATAATACACGTCGACGCTATTTCTTAGGAAAACAACTTGATAGTGTTATGAATTATCCTTGGAAAGATGCAATTATTAATTTTGTTAAGTTTAATGATGCTAAAAAATTCTCAGTTGAAATATTAAAATTAGTAGAAAACTATCCACAACCTGCTCTTGATTGTATTATGAATCTATTGGATAGTCATGATACTGAACGTGTTCTTACCTTACTTGCATTTGATAACCCAGAAAGTGTTCCAGTAAATGAACGCCCAACATACAAGTTATCGAATGAACAATATACTAAAGCTCGAGAACTTTTAAAATTTGCAAGTTTCATTCAATTTACATTACCTGGTGTCCCATGTATTTACTATGGAGATGAAATTGGTATGTATGGCTTTAGAGATCCATACAATCGTTTAGGTTTTGCTCATGATAAAAAAGATTCTGATCTACTAAATCACTATATAGAGCTGTCTAATTTTAGACATAATAATAAAGAAAACTTCATAACTGGATTCGAAATGAGTTATATTGCTGACAAATGCATCGCATATCGTAGGAATGATATTCTTTGTATTATTAATCTAGATAACAAAGCACATTTTATACCAGAATATAATGGAGAAAAAATATTTGGAAATAATAAAATATACGTCACTCCATATGGTGTAGTAATTCCTCCAAGTAGTTATATAGCTGTTAAAATTAAATAAAAAAACTTTCGCAGTTTGTAATTCTAACTGCGAAAGTTTTTTTATTATCCCGAGTTTCTTAGCCCTGTTGCTATTCCATTAATAGTAATATGAATAGTGTTAACCTGTGATTCTGGAAGCTTACCTTCTCTAGCACGTTTTATTAATTCTATTTGTAAATAGTTTAATGTATTGAAGTATTGTAACCTATTATCTAAACTTTTAGTTAGATATGTATTATCTTCTAAAAATTCTTTATGTTCCGAAATTTTTAAAACTACCTCTTTTGTTAGTTGCCATTCTTTTAAAATTTCATCATATACCTGTTTTGTTTTTTGATCCTTACAAAGATTTGCATATTCTTTTGCTATTTCCATATCTGATTTTGACATAACCATATCTACATTTGATAGTAGTGATGTAAAGAACGGCCAATTTTTATACATACTGCGGAGTTTATCAATATTTTCTTTATCTTTATTAATAAAGTTTGAAAATGCAGTCCCTACTCCATACCACCCTGGCAGCATTATTCTACTTTGGGACCATGAGAATACCCAAGGTATGGCTCTTAACCCCCCAATATCTGTAATTTTTTTACGTGAAGCTGGGCGAGAACCTATATTTAAGCTTGAAATTTCTTTGATTGGCGTTGCTTCAAAGAAATAGTTATAGAAATTTGGATTTTCAAATACAAGTTTACGGTATGCTTCATAACTATCCGCCACAATTTCATCCATTATAACTTGAATTTCTGGAATATCTCTAATATCTGTGTTAACTTTATCAGCATTCATTCTTTGAATCACCGCAGAAAACAGTGCTTCTAAGTTGTAGTATGCTGCATCACTATTACCGTATTTAGCTGCAATAATCTCTCCTTGTTCTGTGAGACGTATCCTATCTTGAACGCTACCTAAGGGTTGAGAAATAATCGCGTCATAACTTGGTCCGCCTCCACGACCTACTGTACCTCCACGACCATGGAAGAATGTGATTTTTATACCATACTTTTCTCCAAGCGATGATAATTCTTGTTGGGCCTTATATAGTGACCATCCAGATGATAAATATCCACCATCTTTATTACTATCAGAATATCCTAACATAATTTCTTGATAATTTTTATTATCACTAACCCATTTTTTCACAATATCAAGATTTAAATAATTATCCATAATTTCATAAGAATTTTCTAAATCTTCTATAGTTTCAAATAATGGTACTAACTGTAACCTTGCAAAATCTTTTCCTACTAACCCTACTTCTTTCAACATTATTGCAAGTTCTAACAAATCTGAAATACTTGTAGTATGAGATATAATATTTTGACGTATTACATTGTTTCCTAGTTTATCTTTTAAATATCTTGCTGCACGGAAAATTTCAAGTTCTTTTTTCAATTCTTCAGATTGCTTGCTATCGTCCCCTATACTAAGAGGTCGTGGATCTTCATTTAACTGTCTCAATAGTAATTTGCATTTTTCCTCTTCTGATAATGAATTATAATTTTGTTCAATATTAGCACATTTTAGAAGTTCAGCTACACATTCCTCATGAACACTAGAATCTTGACGCATATCAATGCTTGCCAGATAAAATCCAAAGATTTTAACTACATTCAATAATTCTTCAAATTCTCCAGTTATTAAAATTTCCCCTTTGTTCTCTAAAAGAGATTTTTCCATAATTTTTAAATCTTTTTCGAAATCCTCAGCACTTAAGTAAATATCACCATGTATTGTATCATTTAATAAATATTCACGAGTATTTTCTAATTTACATCTTACATAAAATATAGCTTTTCTATAAAATTCTTTTTCTCTATATTCTGATAAATCTAAAGACTTATTGGCAAGCTCACGAAGAGCTTCACTTTCACCTATCAATTGCGATGACATAGAAAATGTACGATACAAATTATCTAACTTATTCAAATAATAATTTGTTATTAAATCACATTGCTTCATAGCAGACAGTTTTAGTGTTTCTGCTGTTACGTAGGGATTTCCATCTCTATCTCCACCTATCCACATCCCCATAGTTATAGGAGCTTCATTTTCCAATGGTATATTATGTTCTTTTAACAAGTTTTTATATTCAGTCATAAGTTTAGAGATAGCTTTTATAAATGATAAATTATAATACTCTAATACATTCGTAATTTCGTTAACTACTTTTAATTTTTTTTCACGAATTATATCACTTTGTAACAAAATTTCAATGTGTTTTTGTAAATCATTATACCATTTATTTTTATTAATTAGTCCATTTTTAACATCACGATGTTTTCTTAATAAGTTATGTAGTTTTTCTGTTAAATCTAGAATTGTTTTTCTTTGAACTTGGGTAGGATGCGCTGTTAAAACAGGTACTACATTAATATTTTCCAAAATATTAGCATCTTTTAATTTAGACATTGAATCAGATAATTTTCCTACATAAGTTTCTCCAGAATTATTTTTATAGTTTACCTCATAAGCTAAATCAACATCTTCTGAAATATTGATTAATAACGGTAACGTAGAGAAAAAGTTAGCTACTATTTCCATCTCTTCTTGATTTAAACTTTTTATAATTTTGTTTAATTGTTCATACTCTTTATTATCAGCTAATCGTTTTAATTCGATAATTTTATTAAAAGTCTCTTTTGAAGTCATCTTCTCTGTTGCTTTCAACAAAATCTGTGTTAATATTTCTATTTCTTCATGTACAATATTTTCATTTACATTACTTTCTAGTCTCTTACTTTGCATTAAACTACTCCTTACTTTTATTTTGATAATAAGATTACCATTGTAATTTTATTATCAACAATAGCCACATATTCCATTATAAAACTTTTTTCTACATAAAACAATTGCTTTGGAAGATTTTTCTATGTTTTTTTATTAAATTACTAACTTTTTATAAATTTTTTTTACTAATGTTCTTATTTTAGAAAAATACCCGAAAAGCTAAAATGCTTTTCGGGTACTTCTTAATCATCTTCATAATTTTCTTCTTTTTCTGCTAATGTCACCGTTGCTACTTTTTGATCGTCAACTAAGTTAATTACTTTAACTCCTGTAGCAGTTCTTCCTAAGGTACTAATAGTAGAAATATCTATTCTAATAATTATTCCTTGATCTGTCATAATCATCAAGTCTTCGTTTCCAGTTATTGATTTAACCGCAACTATTTTACCAGTTTTCTTAGTAACTTTCGCTACTTTAACACCTTTACCACCACGGTTAATTACATTAAACTCTGTAGATTTAGAAATTTTACCAATACCATTTTCTGTTACAGTTAAAATTTTCTTAGATTCATCTACTACTTCCATACCTACTACATAATCATCTGGAGAAAGTGTTATACCTTTAACACCACGGCTAACGCGTCCCATTTGACGTACTTTTTTAGCATTAATTCTAATTGCTTGACCATTTGCAGTTACAATCATAATGTCTTGATCATCAGTAATTCTTTGAACATCAATTAATGAATCACCATCATCCAATTTAAGTGCTATTTTACCTTTTTTCAAGATACTTGCATAATCTCCTAATTTAGATTTTTTAATAATACCAAACTTAGTTGAGAAGATTAGGCTTGTGTCCTCTTCTTGAAGATCAGAAATAGCAATAATAGAATTTACTTTTTCTTCTTTTTCTATTTCAAGTAGATTAATAATCGGTATACCTTTAGACTGACGACTCATTTGATTAATTTCATAACCTTTAAGAGTATATACTTTTCCTTTATCGGTGAAGAATAAAATATGATCATGAGTTGAACAACTTAGCATATAAGCTACGTTATCCTCATCATTAGTAGTCATACCATTAACACCTCGTCCACCACGACCTTGACTCTTATAAGTACTTGCTGCTAGACGTTTAATATATTGATTATGTGATAAAGTTATAATTATTTGCTCTTTTTCGATTAAATCTTCATTATCGATTTGATCAATTTGTCCTTCAATTATAACACTTCGACGTTTATCACCATATTTATCTTTAATTTCTAATAGTTCTTCTTTTACTATCTCAATTACTCGCTCTGGCTTAGCAAGTATATCTTCTAAATCAGCAATAAGTTCCATAAGTTTTTTATATTCTTCTTCAATCTTATCGCGTTCTAAACCAGTAAGTCTTTGAAGACGCATATCTAAAATCGCTTGTGCTTGAACATCTGTTAATGAAAATTGTTCCATTAAGCCTGTTTTAGCTTCTTCTGTAGTTTGTGAACCACGAATTAAGCTAATAATTCTATCTATGTTATCTAACGCAATTCTTAATCCTTCTAAAATGTGAGCACGAGCTTTTGCTTTATTTAAATCGAATCTAGTTCTACGAACAACTACTTCTTTTTGATGCTCTAGATAATGATATAACGCTTCTTTTAAGTTAAGTAATTTTGGAACCCCATTAACAAGGGCAATCATGTTAACACCAAAAGAACTTTGAAGTGGTGTTAATTTATATAGATTATTTAAAATAACATTGCTATTTACATCACGACGTAATTCGATTACGATACGCATTCCTTTAAGGTTACTCTCGTCTCTTAAATCTGTTACACCTTCAATTTTTTTATCTCGAGCTAGTTCTGCAATTTTTTCCACTAATTTTGCTTTATTAACTTGATAAGGAATTTCTGTTATCACAATACGTTCCTTACCATTTTTCATTTGCTCGATTTCTGTTTTACCACGCATAACTATAGAACCACGACCTGTAGTGTATGCTTTAACTATTCCACTACGCCCTAACAGGTGTGCTCCAGTTGGAAAATCTGGTCCTTTAATTTTAGTCATAAGTTCTGCAATAGTAATTTCAGAGTTATCTGCAAGAGCTACTACTCCATCAATAACTTCTCCAAGATTATGTGGTGGAATATTAGTAGCCATACCTACAGCAATACCACTACTACCGTTTACTAGTAAATTAGGTATGCGAGCAGGTAATACTTTTGGTTCTTGTTTAGTCCCATCGTAGTTTTCTTGCATATCAACAGTATCTTTGCTGATGTCTCTTAGCATTTCTGAAGCTATTTTACTCATTCTAGCTTCTGTATAACGCATTGCCGCTGCTCCATCACCATCGATAGATCCAAAGTTCCCTTGTCCATCTACCATTGGATATCTACTGTTAAAATCTTGCGCAAGACGAACTATTGTTCCATATGTTGCCGAGTCACCATGAGGGTGATATTTCGCCATAACTTCCCCTACAACAGCAGCACTTTTTCTATACGGCTTGTCATGAGTTAATCCTAGTTCATTAAATGCATATAATATTCTTCTATGAACTGGTTTTAGCCCATCTCTTACATCTGGCAAGGCACGTGAAACAATAACACTCATTGAATAATCTAAAAATGAATTTTCAATTTCAGTTGTTATATTTCTCAAGGTAATATTATTTTTATTATCTTCCATGTTTTATCCTTTCTTACTAAATGTCTAAGTTTATAACATTTAAGGCATTTTCTTCAATAAACTTACGTCTTGGTTCAACTTTTTCACCCATTAGAGTATCAAAAGCAGCATCTGCACGTTGCGCATCTCCTATACTTACTTGATACATTAAACGATGTTTTGGATCCATTGTTGTATCCCAAAGTTCTTCAGCATTCATTTCTCCAAGACCTTTATATCGTTGAACTGCGTATTTTTTATCTCCAGCAAATTCTTCAATATGTTGTTTTAGTTCTTCTTCTGTATGACAATAGTATTCTTTTTTACCTACTTTCAGACCGTATAGTGGTGGTCTTGCAATATATACATATCCCGCATCTATTAATTCTCTCATATATCTAAAGAAGAATGTCAATAATAATGTACGAATATGGCTACCGTCAACATCGGCATCGGTCATTATTACGATTTTGTGATAACGTAATTTATCCATATTTAATGTTTCACCGATTCCCATACCTACTGCCGTTATAAGAGATCTAATTTCATCACTTGATAAAACTTTATCAATTCTAACTTTTTCTACGTTAAGAATTTTACCTTTTAATGGTAATATGGCTTGGAACTTACTATCACGTCCAAGTTTCGCACTTCCTCCCGCAGAATCCCCTTCGACTAGGAATAATTCACATTCAGCTGCATCTTTACTAGAACAATCTGCAAGCTTACCTGGTAAGTTTGTGAATTCTAAAGCATTTTTACGACGAGTAGACTCACGTGCCTTTTTAGCTGCAATTCTCGCACGAGAAGCCTGTAATCCTTTTTCTACAATAATTTTTGCAACTTTTGGATTTTCCAATAGGAATCTATCTAATTCTTCAGAAAATAGCTTATTGGTAATTGTACTCATTTCTGAGTTACCCAATTTAGTCTTTGTCTGTCCTTCGAACTGTGGATTCGGATGTTTAATAGAAATAATTGCAACTAAACCTTCACGAACATCATCACCAGTCAGTGTTTCTTTTTCTTTAATTATCTTATTCTTTTTACCATAAGCATTTATAATACGTGTTAAAGCTGTTTTAAATCCACTTTCGTGTGTTCCACCTTCGTGTGTATTGATGTTATTCGCATAACTCAAAATATTACTAGAATATCCTGTATTATACTGCATTGAGATTTCTACTTCCTTACCTTCCATCTCACCATGAACATAAATTGCTTCGTGTAAAGCATCTTTATTTTCATTTAACATCTCTACATATTCTAATAATCCACCTTCATAACAAAAATCTTCTTCTTTCTCTTGGTTTTCTCTTTCGTCTTTCAGAACAATAGTTATACCTTTATTTAAGAAAGCAAGCTCTCTAATACGTGATCTTAAAATATCGTATTCATATACTGTTGTTTCTTGGAATATCTCTGGATCTGCTTTAAATCGGACCGTTGTCCCCGTTTTATCAGTTTCACCGATAACTGTAATTCCTTGAACAACTTCTCCTCGTTCAAATTTCATTGAATGAATTTTACCGTCACGATGTACATATGCTTCTAAATTAGTAGACAAAGCATTAACAACGCTGGCACCAACTCCGTGAAGTCCACCAGATACTTTATATCCTCCTCCACCAAATTTACCACCAGCATGTAGTACTGTAAGAATTACCTCAAGTGCAGGTTTTCCTGTTTGTTCTTGAATATCAATTGGGATACCACGACCATTATCTTCTACTCTTATCCAATTATCTTTTTCAATAGCAACTGTAATTGTATTACAGTATCCTGCTAAAGCTTCATCGATAGAGTTATCTACGATTTCCCACACTAAATGGTGTAGCCCTCTGCTTGATGTCGAACCAATATACATACCTGGTCTTACACGAACAGCTTCTAATCCCTCAAGAACCTGTATCTGATCGGCATTATATTCTTGAATTTGTTTTTTTTCTACCATGATTTTTCCTTTCATTTTTATCATCTATTGTTTTAATAACTATTTTGGCAAAAATACATTAATATTACCATTGTCTATTTTAAATACTTTTGCTTTTTCTAATAAATCTTCCTTTATATCTGTTATGGATGGTGTTGTTATAAATGTTTGTACATTTTCATCAATTGCATCTAATAATTTTAACTGTCTATTTTTGTCTAACTCACTTAATACATCATCTAATAAAAGTATAGGATAATCTCCTGTTTTTTGTTTTAAATAATGTATTTCTGAAAGCTTAAGTGACAACACTATGCTACGTTGTTGGCCTTGAGACGCATATGTTCTTGCTTCAAGATTATTTATAAAGAACTCTAAGTCATCTTGATGCGGTCCGATTTTAGTATTACCACGCATTATATCATCGAAAGATTTTTTCATCATTAACTCGACAATATTTTCTTCACTAAATTTGGCATCTGAAACACTAGAGACTCCTAGAACATCCAAAATCGAACTCTTATACTTAATTTCCAAAATCTCATTACCGTTAGAAATATTCAGCATATTCTCATAAGCAAGCTTAGCTATATCTTTTACAAACGAAACTCGTTCTCGAGTAATATACATTGCTATTTTTACTAACTGACTGGTAAGTGTTTCTAAATACGTAAGACTTATTTCATCTTTAGGATTCTTTTTCATGTCTTTTAAATAAGAATTCCTCTGTTTCAGAAGGTGTTGATACATTAAATGATATTTATGATATATGCGAGAAAACTGATAAAATTCTCTATTAATAAACTCTCTTCTTAGCGATGGAGATCCTTTTACTATTTGTAAATCTTCTGGAGAAAATAAGACTACATTTAATTCTCCTACAAACTCCGTTAGCTTATTTTTTTTTACGCCTGCAATTTTTGCACTTTTTCCTTTATTGCTTATCCCTAGCATAATATCGAGATTTTTATTATTCTTATTTAAAACACATGACATTGCTGCTGCATCTTCTCCAAACATAATACACTCGGTATCACTTTTTGTTCGATAACTTTTTCCCAAAGACAAACAAAAAATAGATTCAACTATATTAGTCTTTCCATTAGCATTATCACCAAAAAAAATATTAAGGGATGGATGTGTTGCTATATTTAAAGATGTATAGTTACGAAAATATAATAGTTTTAACTCTTTAATTTTCATTAACTATAATAAACTCTTGTCCATCTATTTTAATAACATCATCAGTATATAGCTTCTTACCTCGTCTGTCTTCGAATGCATTATTTAACTCTACTTCTACTTCTTTTAAGAAATATTTAGCTTCGCCTCCTGAAGCAATAAAACCCTCTAGTTTTAAAAATTGAGACAGTGTAATATATTCACTATTAATAAAAACTTTTTTCATTTTACACCTCCAAATTGATTTGAAATGAAACTTTATGTATATAAATATATTTTATACCTTATAATTATATCAGAAAACAGCTTTTTTTTCAAGAAACTGGCAACAGAAATAATACTTTAGATATATTGTCTATTGAGAAAAGAGCATGTTTTGTCAATCTATTATTACTATGAATTTTTTAGATAAATATATTATATTTTTAATTACATTTTAATAATTTATTTAAATATTTAGTTATTAAAGAGTAGTATTTTTTATGGGGTTTTTATATTATATATTTGTTCTTGAAATTTTTGTCATTTATTGTAAGTTATTCACTCTTAACATACAAATATATTAGTGTTTAACACTAAATTTTATATTTATATTAGTCTTCTTCTACCTATATTAAAATAAACTATAAAAAAAGCCAACTACACAATTATGTAGTTAGCTTTAAATTAATTATTTAGCTAAAGCTGCTTTAGCTTGTTCACAAATACTTGTGAATGCTGCTGCATCGTGGATAGCGATTTCTGATAACATTTTTCTGTTAATATCGATACCAGCAACTTTAAGTCCGTTCATTAGACGACTGTAAGATAATCCATTTAATCTTGCAGCTGCATTAATACGAACGATCCATAATCTTCTGAAATTACGTTTAGTTTGACGACGGTCTCTAAACGCATACATACCAGATTTCATAACTTGTTGCTTAGCAACTTTGAATAATGTATGTTTTGAACCAAAATATCCTTTAGCTAGTTTTAAAACTTTTTTACGGCGACGACGAGTCACAGTTCCACCTTTAACACGTGGCATATCAAATTCCTCCTTATGTATAACTTAAATAAGTATTTACGCTATAATTAATCTTCTTTAATATTATTTAACTAATAAAGTTCTAATACGTTTGTAATCACCACGAGATACTAATGAAGCTTTACGTAAGTGACGTTTTTGTTTAGTAGTTTTTCTTGAAAACCAGTGAGAAGTATAAGCACGGCTACGTTTTAATTTACCGTTAGCTGTTTTTTTCACACGTTTTGCTAAACCACGGTGAGATTTCATTTTTGGCATTATCAAATTCCTCCTATATTAAACCTTTATTTCTCTTTTTTTGGTGCTAGAACTAAGAACATACTGCGACCTTCCATTTTAGGCTTTTGTTCGACAGTAGCTATATCGCTAGCTTCGTTAGAAAAGTTCTCTAAAACTTTCTGTCCAATTTCTTTATGGGTGATTGCTCTCCCTTTAAAACGAATAGAAACTTTAACTTTGTCTTCTTTTGCTAAGAATTTACGTGCATTTTTCAACTTAGTTTCAAAATCATGTTTTTCAATCGTTGGAGATAATCTTATCTCTTTTGTTGTCACGATTTTTTGTTTCTTACGTGCTTCTTTTTCTTTCTTTTGTTGTTCAAATTTGAATTTACCATAATTCATAATTTTAGCAACAGGTGTTTTAGCATTTGGAGCTACTAAGACTACATCCAAACTCAGACGCTCTGCTATCTGCATTGCTTCTGCTTTTGTTTTAACTCCTAATTGTTCTCCATTTTGACTAATTAAAAGAAACTCTTTCGCTTTAATACCTTCATTTACTTGTGCAGTATCTTTACTAATGATCAGCACCTCCTATTTATAAATTCATTAAATACTAAAAGTACTAAAAAAACTGGGTGCAAAACACCCAGTATAAAATTCTACATTTCATCTACATGGACCTGAACAATCAAAATTGGCAGGTGAGAAACGGGTGCTTCTACTTTTGTATTCAACATTATTCATTTTACATTTATTTTCTAGTTTTGTCAATAGAAATATATCATTTTTTGATATATTTCTATTGACTCTACATTTTTTTGCTAAATTGCATCTAATTCTTCTTGTAATTCTTCTTCAATTGGCTTATTTAAATCTTCTTCTGATTCTATATCAATATTATTATATCTAGTCATACCTGTTCCTGCTGGAATTAGTTTACCTATAATAACATTCTCTTTAAGCCCCATAAGTTTATCAACTTTTCCTTTGACTGCTGCATCTGTAAGAACACGTGTTGTTTCTTGGAATGACGCCGCTGATAAGAAGCTTTCTGTTTCAAGAGATGCTTTTGTAATACCTAGAATAACTGGTTTAGCTGTAGCCATATTCCCACGTTTTTCAAGGATTCGTTTGTTCTCATCAGTAAATTTGTGAATATCTACTAGTGAACCTGGAAGTAAATCAGTATCTCCCGCATTGATTACGCGTACTTTTCTTAACATTTGACGAACCATAACCTCTACGTGCTTGTCACTGATTTCTACCCCTTGCATACGGTAAACTTTTTGTACCTCAGTTAATAAATAACTTTGTACAGCTTCTAGCCCTGCAATAGCTAATAATTCTTTTGGTTCAATAGAACCTTCCGTTAATGCTTGTCCACGTTTAACTTTATCATCTTGTTTTACTAACATACGGCTTGCACCATAGTCTTGGTATTCTCTTTCTTCACCAATTTCACTTAGAACATAGATTCTACGAACATGGTTAGTATCTACTTCTACTTTAGTAACTGTTCCATCAACTTCTGAGATTAGTGCCTTACCTTTTGGATTACGTGCTTCAAATAACTCTTGAATACGAGGTAACCCTTGGGTAATATCGGCACCAGCAACCCCTCCTGTATGGAATGTACGCATTGTAAGCTGTGTACCAGGTTCTCCAATTGATTGAGCTGCAATAGTACCTACTGCTTCTCCAACTTCAACTTTTTCACCTGTTGCTAAGTTTTTACCATAACATTTTTCACAAACACCGTGACGGCTATTACATGTGAATGCTGAACGGATGACAACACTTTCGACACCTGCTGCCTCGATTGCTTTTGCAGTATCTAATGTAATTAATTCTCCATCTTCAACAAGTACTTTACCTGTTTCTGGATGAACAACAGTTTCTTTACTGTATCTACCTTCAAGACGTTCTTGTAAGCTCTCGATTTCATCTGTACCATTTTTCAGTGCTGTTACACGTAAACCACGAGAAGTTCCACAGTCATTTTCACGAACGATAACATCTTGTGCAACATCAACTAGACGACGAGTCAAGTACCCTGAATCGGCTGTTTTAAGAGCTGTATCTGCAAGACCTTTACGTGCTCCGTGTGAAGAAATAAAGTATTCTAATACTGTTAATCCTTCTTTAAATGATGAACGAACTGGCATTTCCATAATACGCCCTGATGGTGAAGCCATCAATCCACGCATTCCAGCAAGCTGTGTAAAGTTTGATGCATTACCACGAGCCCCAGAATCACTCATCATATAAATTGGGTTTGTAGCTGGAAGAGAGTCCATAAGTTGATCTTGAATGATATCTTTTGCTTTTGCCCATTGTGCAATAACGTTTTGATATCGCTCCTCTTCTGTTAATAATCCACGTCTAAACAGATTAGTAATCTTATCAACATTTTCTTGTGATTCAGCTAATATTTCATATTTGTTAGGTAGGACAAATACATCACTAACCCCTACTGTAATACCTGCTCTTGAAGAATATTTAAATCCTAAATCTTTCATTCTGTCTAACATCATTGATGTTTCAGTAATGTGGAATCTATTAAATATTTCAGAGATAATTTTTGATAAGAAACCTTTTTTGAATGGTGTTACAGGTTCTTTTTCTTCAATATATCCTTTTAAGCCACTTTCTGTTAGTTCAGATGGAGCTACAAAGTATTTATCTGGTGTTGCTGTTTCTAAATTTTCTTTAGTAGGTTCATTTAAATATGGGAATCCTTCAGGAAGAATATCGTTGAAAATCACTTTACCAATAGTTGTAATAAGTAATTTTTTATTTTGTTCTTCTGTGAATGTAGGATTTTCAAATGATTTAGCCTTAATACCTACACGTGTATGCAAGTGGATATATCCATTTTGATATGCCATTCTTGCTTCATCCGCATCTTTAAAAATCATACCTTCCCCAACTGCACCTGGTCTTTCTAATGTTAGGTAGTAGTTACCAAGTACCATATCCTGAGATGGTGTAACAACTGGTTTCCCATCTTTAGGGTTAAGAATGTTTTGAGCTGCTAGCATTAACATACGTGCTTCTGCTTGCGCTTCTTTTGATAAAGGTACGTGTACGGCCATTTGGTCACCATCAAAGTCAGCGTTGAATGCTGTTGTAACAAGAGGGTGAAGACGAATTGCACGTCCTTCAACTAAAATTGGTTCAAACGCTTGGATACCAAGTCTGTGAAGAGTCGGAGCACGGTTAAGTAGTACTGGGTGCTCTTTTATAATATCTTCTAGAATATCCCAAACATGATCTTCCATTTTTTCGATTTGATTTTTTGCATTTTTAATGTTGTTTGCTAATTCGCGTTTTACTAATTCACGCATTACAAATGGCTTAAATAATTCAAGCGCCATTTCTTTTGGTAATCCACATTGGTACATTTTTAAGTTTGGACCAACTACGATTACAGAACGCCCAGAGTAGTCGACACGTTTACCTAATAAGTTTTGACGGAAACGTCCGTGTTTACCTTTTAACATATTAGATAATGATTTAAGTGTTCTATTACCTGGCCCTGTTACTGGACGACCACGACGTCCATTATCAATTAAAGCATCAACTGCTTCTTGTAACATACGTTTTTCATTTTGTACAATTAATCCCGGAGCTTTAAGCTCAATAAGTTTTTTCAAACGATTATTACGGTTAATTACACGTCTGTATAAATCATTAAGATCACTTGTTGCAAATCTACCACCATCTAATTGAACCATTGGTCTAAGTTCTGGTGGAATAACTGGTAGTACTGTCATAATCATCCATTCTGGTTTATTCCCAGAATTTTTGAACGCTTCAAATACTTCCACACGTTTAATAATTTTAACAACTTTTTGTCCTGATTTATAATTACTTTCACTTAATTCTTTAAGTTCATTTTTTAAGTCTTTTAGTTCTTTTTCGATATCTAACTCAGTTAACAGGTCATGGATTGCTTCCGCACCCATTTTTGCTACGAATGAGTTAGCTCCAAAAGTGCTACGCGCTTCACGAACTTCACGTTCAGAAACAATTTGTTTCTTCATAAAGTCAGTTTCGCCTGGATCAATTACGATGTAAGAAGCAAAATAGATAACTTCTTCAAGTTGTCTTGGACTAAGATCTAATAATAGTCCCATTCTACTTGGAATACCTTTAAAATACCAAATATGGCTGACTGGGGCAGCTAACTCTAAGTGCCCCATTCTTTCACGACGTACTTTTGCCAAAGTAACGTCTACACCACATTTATCACATTTTATGTTTTTATATCTTACTCTCTTATACTTTCCACAAGCACATTCCCAGTCTTTTGTAGGACCAAATATTCTTTCACAGAATAGCCCATCATTTTCTGGTTTTAAAGTTCTATAGTTAATAGTTTCTGGTTTCTTAACCTCTCCATAAGACCAACTTCTAATCTTTTCAGGAGAAGCTAAACTAATTTTCATATATGCAAAATTATTTACGTCTATCAAGGAGCATACCTCCTTTATTTTTTTGTATAATAGCCTTGAATAGTTCTTTGTGATTAATTGTAAAATTCATATTATTCTTCATCAGTATCTTCTACATCGGCATATTCATCTATATCTGATAGTAATATATCAGCTAAAGCCGCATAACCTGAAGATTCTTCGCTTGGCTCACTATCTTCTTCTACATCATCATACTCATCTGTATCTGATAATAATAAGTTAGCTAAATTTTCATAACCTGAAGTCTCATCGCTTTCAGCTTTTGATTCTTCTTGCACATCATTTTCCTTATCGTTTTCTTTATTCTCATGAGAACCATGATATTCTATAGTATCTCCTAAATCAATATCACCCATATCCACTTCGTTATCATCTTTATCCATTACTCTAAAGTCCATACCTAAAGCTTGTAGTTCTTTCATAAGAACACGGAATGATTCAGGCACTCCAGGTCTTGGAATATTTTCACCTTTAACGATAGCTTCATATGTTTTCACTCGACCGTTAGTATCATCTGATTTGTATGTTAAAATTTCTTGAAGAGTATAAGCAGCACCATAAGCTTCTAATGCCCATACCTCCATCTCACCAAATCTTTGTCCACCAAATTGTGCTTTACCACCTAATGGTTGTTGAGTAACTAACGAGTATGGTCCAATTGAACGTGCGTGAAGTTTATCATCAACCATGTGTGCAAGTTTAATCATGTACATTACACCAACAGATACACGGCTGTCAAATGGTTCACCTGTACGTCCATCATAAAGAACAGTCTTGGCATCTTTAGCCATTCCTGCTTCTGCGATAGTTGCCCAAACGTCATCATCATTAGCCCCGTCAAATACTGGAGTAGCAACATGAATACCCAACTGTTTAGCAGCCATTCCTAAGTGAAGCTCTAATACTTGTCCAATATTCATACGAGATGGTACCCCTAGTGGGTTTAACATAACATCTACAGGTGTTCCGTCTGGTAAATATGGCATGTCTTCTTCAGGTAAGATATTAGAGATAACCCCTTTGTTACCATGACGACCGGCCATTTTATCCCCAACACGAATCTTACGTTTTTGAACGATAAATACTCGAACAAGTTCATTTACGCCGTTAGCTAATTCTGCTCCATCTTCACGTTTGAAAATTTTAACATCTGCTACTACTCCGTCTGCTCCGTGTGGTACACGTAATGAAGTATCACGTACTTCTTTAGACTTCGCACCAAAAATGGCATATAATAATTTTTCTTCTGGAGTCTGTTCAGTTAATCCTTTTGGAGTTACTTTCCCAACTAAGATATCTCCGTCTTTAACTTCAGCACCAATACGAATAATACCACGTGCATCAAGATTTCTTAATGCGTTTTCCCCTACATTAGGAATTTCTCTTGTAATTTCTTCTGGTCCTAATTTTGTATCTCGCGCATCTGTTTCATATTCTTCCACGTGAATAGAAGTATAAACATCATCTTTTACAAGACGTTCACTCATAATAACAGCATCCTCATAGTTATATCCATCCCAGTTTACGAATGCTACAACTAAGTTTTTACCTAAGGCTAATTCACCTTTATCCATAGAAGGACCATCAGCAAGAATATCTTTAGGTTCTACTCTATCACCAACTTTTACAATTGGTTTTTGGTTGTATGATGTACTGTGATTAGAACGAACAAATTTATGAACTACATAAGTATCTAAATCACCTTGTATTTCTTTTCCATCTAAAGTTTCAATTCGACGAACTTTAATTTTAGCTCCGTCTACATACTCTACAATACCAGGATACTTAGCAATTACTGCAGCTCCCGAGTCTCGTGCTGCAAGATGCTCCATTCCTGTTCCAACAAATGGTGCCTCTGTTAACATTAAAGGCACTGCTTGACGTTGCATGTTCGCTCCCATTAGCGCACGGTTAGAGTCGTCATTTTCTAAGAAGGGTATACATGCTGTTGCAGCCGACACTACTTGTTTTGGAGAAACATCCATATAATTCATCATTTCTTTTGGTTTAACCGTGTTATCTCCTCTAAAACGACAAACTACTTCATCGTCTAAGAAATATCCATTCTTATCTATATTTGAATTTGATTGTGCTACTATGTATTTATCTTCTTGATCAGCTGTTAAATACTGAACATTTTCTGTTACATATGGACGCCCATCTTTATCAACTTCTACTTTTCTATATGGAGTCATTATAAATCCAAACTCATTAATACGTGCAAATGATGACAGTGAGTTAATCAATCCGATATTAGGACCCTCTGGCGTTTCAATTGGACACATACGACCATAGTGTGAATAGTGAACGTCTCGCACTTCCATTCCTGCACGTTCTCTCGTTAAACCACCAGGTCCAAGCGCTGATAAACGGCGCTTGTGAGTAAGCTCACTTAATGGGTTAGTTTGGTCCATGAATTGTGAAAGTTGAGAACTTCCAAAGAATTCTTTTATAATTGCCGTTACTGGGCGAACATTAATCAATTGTTGAGGTGTAATTTCATTAGTATCTTGAATACTCATACGCTCACGTACAACACGCTCCATACGAGAAATACCAACACGAATTTGATTTTGTAACAACTCACCAATACAACGAAGACGACGATTACCAAGATGGTCAATATCATCAACGCGGCCGATTAATTCATATTCGAATCCATCACTATTCCTTCTATTTCTAATTAATAATAAATAGTAGTTGATACTTGCAACGATATCTGCGATTGTTAATGTTAATATATCTTTGTTTGGCGCACCATTACCGATAACATGAAGGATTTGATCATTAGTAAGTTCATCTATGTTAAACTCATTACCAACTTTAACTTGATTTACAACTTTGAAAAGTTGTAATTTCAAACTATCAGTCCCATCTAATGATTCATTCATATCAAACTCTACAACATTAGCAGTAGTTCCCAGTTCCTCATAGATACCATCAATAATTTCACGAGTTAATTTAGTTCCTTTTTCTACTAAAATTTCACCTGTTTCTGTATCAACGATTGGTTCTACTAGAATTTGGTTTTCTAATCTTTCTCCAACATGAAGTTTATTATTTAATTTATAGCGCCCTACTTTAGCTAAATCGTATCTTCTTGGGTCAAAGAAACGACCATGTAATGTAGCTTTCGCTGTCTCTACGTTTGCAGGCTCTCCTGGACGTAGTTTATCGTAAATAACTTTTAATGCTGTTCCTGTGTCTAAGTTTTCATCTTTTTCCAAAGTATTTAGAAGTTCTGCATCCTCACCAAACAATTTAACTATTGCTTCATCAGATTCAAAACCTAGTGCTCTAATAAGCGTTGTCAAAGGTATTTTTCTAGTTCTATCTATACGAGCGTATGCTAGACCTTTTATATCTTTCTCAAACTCTAACCAAGCACCCCTGTTAGGAATAACAGTTGTTTTATAAGCATTAGGAATATTTTTAATTTTTAATTTATCGTCTTCTGTAAAGTAAACAGAAGGTGAACGTACTAATTGAGATACAATTACACGCTCTGCTCCATTGATAATAAACGTTCCAGTTTCTGTCATCAATGGTAACTCACCCATAAATACTTCTTGTTCTTTAATTTCGTCACGTTCTTTATTAATCAAACGTACTCGCACTCTTAAAGGTGCTGAATATGTAGCATCACGTTCCTTAGATTCATCAACACTGTATTTAGGCGTTCCTAATTTATAATCAATGAATTCTAAGCTTAATTTATCATTATTACCTTCAATTGGTGAAACATCTCTAAAAACTTCTTTTATACCAGTTTCTAAAAATTTTTCATAAGATAATGTCTGAATCTCAATTAAGTCCGGTAAATCAATTACCTCTGATATTCTAGCATAGCTACGTCTTTGTCTGTGCTTACCAAATTTAACTTTTTGCAACTGTGTCACCTCTCAGCTTTTCTCTTATAAAACTAAAAAGAAAATATACTATTTTCTCTTAATTACTTATATAATTTTTGTAATTCCATTTACTAGAAAATAGAATTACTTGCAATTTATCATTTTATCATAGTTATAGCAAGTTGTCAATTATTTTGAGGCTTTCAAAATATAGTATCCTTTGTTTTTTGCGATAACTTCCACAGAAGAAAAAGTTTCTTCAAGAAGTTTTTTACAACTTGCCATCCCCTGTTTTTTCTGAATAACAACCCATAGTTCTCCTGACTCACTAAGATGATTAAAACTATCTATCATTATTTGATGGACAATTTTTTTCCCTGCTCTTATAGGTGGATTTGTTAATACTATATCAAAGTCACCTTTTACATTGTCAAAAGAACTACTTTCAATTATTTCTACTTTATTTTCAATTCTATTAAGTTCAATATTTTTTTTAGTTAATACAAGACTTCTGTTATTAACGTCAACCATAGTAAAACTATAACCTGGATTTTGCTTAGCTAAGACTATTGATATAACTCCATATCCACAGCCTATATCTGCTACATTAGCAACTTCTTTTTGACTACTAAAATTTTCTAATAACACCTTAGTCCCAAAATCAACCCCATCTTTCGAAAAAACTCCATTATCAGTATAAAATTTAAAATCTTCTCCGGATATTTTAGAGTTTATAATTTGTTCACAACTTTTCGTTGTCGGATTATTTGTATAATAATGTTCCATAATAAAGACACCTCTTATAATAGAAGAAAAATAGTATATCCCCAGTTAGACACTTGAGATATACTATTTTTTGTTATTATCATCGTATCAAATATTCTCAAATAGAATATTAGTGTTTATTTACATCTATCTTTTTATCTACTTAGATTAGAAATTATTTAACTTCTACAGAAGCTCCAACTTCTTCTAATTTAGCTTTGATTTCTTCAGCTTCTTCTTTAGAAACACCTTCTTTAATTGTTGCAGGCGCTCCGTCTACTTTTTCTTTAGCTTCTTTTAGTCCGTCTCCAGTGATTTCACGAACAACTTTGATTACTTTGATTTTTGAGTCACCAGCAGATGCTAATACTACGTCAAATTCAGTTTTTTCTTCAGCAGCTCCAGCAGCAGCTCCACCAACTACAGCTACAGGTGCAGCAGCAGTTACTCCGAATTCTTCTTCAATTGCTTTTACTAAGTCGTTTAATTCTAAAACTGACATTTCTTTGATAGCGTCTAAAATTTGTTCTTTAGTCATTATAAATTTCCTCCGATTTTAAATTATATTTTTTTATGATTTTTATTTATTAAGCTTCTTGTTCAGCTTTTTGGTCTGCTACAGCTTTAACAGCTAAAGCAGTGTTGCGCATTGGCGCTGTTAATACAGATAGTAACATTGAAAGTAATCCTTCGCGACTTGGTAATGTAGCGATAGCTTTAATTTCAGCTTGATCTGCAACTTTTCCTTCTATAACACCAGCTTTTAGTTCTAAGTTTTCGTGTTCTTTAGCGAAATCGTTTAAAACTCTAGCAGGAGCTACAGCATCGTCTGTTGAAAAAGCAAAAGCATTTGGTCCAGTTAGAACTTCTTCTAATCCTTCAATTCCTGCTTGCTCCATCGCACGACGAACTAATGAGTTTTTATAAACTTTAAAAGTTAAACCTTCGTTACGCATGTTGTTACGTAATTCTGTTACTTCCGCAACGTTTAAACCACGGTAGTCAGCAATAACAACTGAAGAACTTGCTTTAATTTCTTCTGCGATTTGATTTACTAACTCTTGTTTTCTCTCAATAGCTTTAGACATTGAACTTCCTCCTAAGTAGATTTATCAATTTCAGTACCAATAAAAAACCTTTTTGTATGCGAGAACATACAAAAAGGCACATAAGCTTCTTTTCGAATTTTGTCCTCGGTAGGCTAATTAAGGATTTCTCCCCCTACTGTCTACGGTACATTTTCAACTGACTTATATATTTTAGTATATATTTCTTTTTTTGTCAATAGTTTTTTTTATTTTTTATTGGTATTGTTTTAAATAATAACATTATTTATGTCTATTAACATAATACTCTATTGCTTCACTTATATACTCAGCGAGCCCCTCACCAAATTTATCAATATTATTTTTAAATTCAAGATTAGCCGAATAGCCTTTCCCGATAGATATAAGAAAACACCTCTATTGTGCAATCAAATCCATATTTTCGCAAATAATTATACAATCTATCAACTTGATTCTGGACTTTTTCATCAAAATGCTCTAATCCTAATTTTTTACATTCAGCAAGTTCTCGAAAAACACTATTAAATTTTTCATTGACAATATCTTCTTTTCCTTTTTTTACGTTCTTTAGCTTCTTCTATTACTTCTTCTCCATATTTTTCTTTTGCAGATTGCTCATATTTTTTTACATCCTCTAGTTTAAAACCAGAGAATTTCTCTTCAATTGACATATTTCCTTCTCCTTTATGACTTTTTATTGTATTCTCTATTGTATTTAATATTTGCTCGTAACGACTCTTTTCCTTTAATATTAATTGATGTTGTTCTTCTAAAATTTCGAGATGATTACTTTTATTATTTAAAATTTCAGCAATCTTACTTAATTTAAAACCTAAAAATTTATAAAATAGTATTTGTTGCAACTTATCTAAATCATTTGCTGTATAGCCTCTATACCCATTTTCTAGTTTTGTTGGTTTTAGCAAACCAATTTTATAATAATAATAATGCAACGTCCTAGAACTAACTCCACTTACTTCGGCAACTTCATTAATTTTCATTTTCCTATCCCAATTTTGTATTTATCTACTGGTGATAATATCATTATAAACTATTACAATACGTTATAGTCAAGAGAAAAAAGAAAAACCAATCCTTAAAATTTAGGATTGATTTCTTCTATAATGTTATATTGAAGACAATTTAATTAGGCTTCAAAAACTTTCTTTAAATCCACTGCTTTATTTAGCGCTTCTGTAATTACAATACCAATAACCATAACAGTCGCTTGCGATAATAGCAATGAGCCATAAGTCGTAGTAAATGCTCCAAAATTAAATGGAACTCTTGCAAAATTTTCACCACCAAATATTGTTATCTCATATGCAATTATTGGCATACAAATAATTAAATATAAAATAATGTTAATGACGTGCCTTACTATTCTGTTTTTTATAAATTTAAAAACAAAAATACTAATTGCAAGTGCAAGACCTGTTCCTAGTGTTCCAAAAAACACATCAACAATTCCTAAGGGGCTGAAAATATTAGCAATCGCTACCCCAAGAGTAATTGGGAACCAATACTTTTTGCTAAATACTACTAATTGTGATAAAGACTCACTTATGCGAAATTGAATTGCTCCGTATGAAAATGGAGCAATAGCAACTGTTAATACAACGTAGATTGCAGCTAATAATGCTTGAATAGTTAAAACTTTAACTGTATTATTTCTCATTATATATCTCCTTATCTTGTTTAAGAGAACAAAAAAACACTGATATGAGAAATCAGCGTTCGCAGTTTTTTTTATAGATGGATCTCTCAAACATCTTTTATTTATAATAAAGTCAGAAGACAAATAACCTTACTCATGTAAAATTAAATATCAACGTCTTATATACTATCATATTCTTAAATCTAATGTCAATAAAAATATTGATTTTGTATGAAATTTGCTAATACAATATAAAAAATTAAAAAAACACCTTGCATTTACATTTTCATTATGTTAAAATGAGGTAGTTGTATTTAACAACACTTAATTCATTGTAATTAAGAATATTAATTAATATTTCTTAGTAATATCACTAATAATCAGGAGGTGAATCGAATGCCAAACATTAAATCATCAGTATTGAGCGTAAGAAAAGATGCTAAAACTAACGCAGCTAACACAGCTAAAAAGTCTGAAATGCGTACAGCTATTAAAAAAGCTAAATTAGCTAAATCTGAAGGTGCTGCTAACGCTGCAGAGTTAGTAAACCTTGCTTACAAAAAAATCGATAAAGCTGCTAAAACTAATTTAATTCACAAAAACGCAGCTGCTAGATATAAATCAAACCTAGCTAAATAATTAAAAAAACTACTCAGCTTTCTGAGTGGTTTTTTATTTTAAGAAAAATAGAATTGACAAAAAATTCTCATCAATTCTATCTTAAATTAGACTTTCTTAAGAATATTTTTCTATATCAGTCTAAAATAATAGTTTTTATTTTTTACTTAAATTCATCTATTAACTTATTTATAAAAAGATCTAAAATCAAATATTTATCCATGTAAGATGACTTTAGTAACTTATCATAGTCTGCAGCAATAATCATGCTTCTCATAATTTTTTCTAAATCATAACGAGAAACCATTTGTGCCGCTAACTGAACTCTGTATGGATGAATACCCAATTCTTTTGCGATTTCTTTTTGAGAATAATGCTCGTTTAGAAATACTTTTACCTTATAATAGAGTCTAAGTTGCCCGCTAATTAATGAAAGTAAAAATATCGGTTCTTCTCTCTTCAAAACTAGTGAATTATATACTTCACGTAATTTTTTGTAATTTTTCCCAAAAAGTTCATTTGTTAAACTAAAGACATCATAATCTAAACTTCGCGTACATAACAACTCTATATCTTTTTTAGAAATTCGGCCTATTTTCTCACAATAAAGAACAAGTTTTTCTAATTCTTTTTTTATATTAGCTAAATCCAACTGTGTGTAGTCTACTAAAAATTGAGCATCAGCTTTTGATATTTCTAATCCCAATTCTCCCACTTGTTTTACTATGTAATCAATAAGTTGATGTTCTTTAAAATTAGAAAACTCTTTTACTTCACCAATTTCTTTTAATTGTTTAACTATTTTTTTTCGACTATCAATTTTTTCAGAATTTTTTAGAATTAAAATAACTTCATCATTTATATTCTCTAAATATTTGGTCAAAACGTCTACGTTATGTTCAACTTTAAGTTTTTTCGGTTTTGCCAGTAAGAAATTACAGTTTTCAGCTACTACTACTTTCTCATTACTAAATAAACCACTACTTCTACACTCATAAACTAATGTTTCTAGTGTATGGTCATTCATATTTATTTTTACACGATTAAATTCATCTACTTCTTTTAGATAATTTCTAGTAATTTCTTTTTCATAGTCATTTACCGCTTCAAAATTTTCACCGTAAATCACATAAACATTTTTCATCAATCATCTACCTCTATTTTAAATTCTCTATCTTTTCCTTTTACACTAAACTGTCGTTCACCGTAATAAAATTTTATTGTTCCTAAATCAAAACCTGTATTTTCTTTTATTTCAATAACCTTTATACCTTTAAATTTTGCAAGTTCGATTATTTCTTTGAGCTTGTGTTTATTTTTATCTAGGACTATTACTTCGTTAACCATATCTTTTCCCACAAGTTCGCTTGCATACCCTACCTTATCTCTTTTAAAACTCGTTAAAACAAGATAATCAATTTTTCTCTTCCCTTCATAATTCAACATTTGATTATATTCGTTTATTATATCATATTCTACGTCTTTTTTTCGAAAATCATTATAAAAATTTTGTATATTATTAGAGGTATTAATCAACAAATTACCTCGTCCCTCTCTAACATAATAAACATCCCCTTTACCAATTTTCACCTCTTCTATTTTATCTTCTCCTATATAGCTAAAACCTAAAAGCGTAAAGAATAGTAATAGTACTCCTAAAGTTGCTGGTAAAAATTTATTTTTATTAAGATAAATTAATATACCCAAGATAAAAATAAAAATTATAACTCCAACATAATTATTATGTCTTCCTATTAGCATTGGTGAGGAATTTAAAAATAAATCCTGAATTTTATCAAAAAAACTAAAGGAAATATTTAAGATTGGTTTAAAAATTACATTAAACAGCGTAATGCTAAATAAAAATGAAACATAACTTATAAGAACTAACGGAAAAATTACTAGACTAAATATTGGAACTAAAAATATATTACTTATTATAGAAATATAAGAAAAGGTATAAAAATTCATAACTAAAATTGGCAAACTAGCCAAAGATGAAACTAAACTAATCTTAAACCCTGAAGTAAAGATATTTTTTGATCCACTTAAAAAATCATCCGACATAAGCAAACAAAACGTTATTAAAAATGATAACTCAAATCCTATATCAAATATTAATAATGGATTAATAAACAACATTAAGATAAACGTTGTCAGTAATGCCTCCAGTTTTGTCATATCCTTCTTTCGGAAAATAATATAAAGCATAATCATGCCCCCTGCACGTAAAACAGATGGACTAAAACCACTTATTAACATATAAAATGGGATAACTAAAAATACTATTTTCTCTATTATTTCTACACTAAATCGTAACCTTAACAAAATGAAATAAATCAGCGAAATCAATACCCCTAGATGCAAACCAGAAATTGCTAGTAAATGACTCGTTCCTAAATTTTTATAGTTAATAATCTCATCTTTTTCTAAATATGCTTTATCCCCAAAAATAAGTGCTTCTATATAGCCACTTTTATCAAAACTAATCTCTTTATGAATTTTATTCCCTAGACTAATTCTCCATATTTTTATTTTCGAAATAATTCCTTTATTTTCTTCAAAATTTTTAATATCATTGACTTTTACGTTTTTAAAAATACCCTTATTTTCATTATATTTTTTATAATCAAAGGAATAAAAATTTTTCTTTTCACCAATATCTTCTATATCAGCGTTTACTTTTAGCATTCCACCCTGAAAGTGTTCTTTAAAAAATATTTTTTCTTTTTCATCTTTAAGAATATAAGTGAATAGAACTTTTTCCTTATTTAATTTGGCAATACCTTTTAAATAATTGCCATTCACTTGAATTCTATCATCTATTGTTAAGATTATATCTATATTTTTTTCATCAGATATATGTGTGGTATTTGTTTTCTGTTCATATGCTCCCCGAATAAAAAATGCCAAGAAAACTATTATACAAATAATAGTTTTCCTAGCATTAAGGTTTTTATTTTTCCAAGTTATTAGTAGAAAAATAATTATACATAGCATAGATATTAAAAAATTATAATTTAATAATACCGCCCCTAATGCTAGTATTGCTAATTGTAAGTAATACATTACTTATTATCCAAAAGCCTTTCTACTACAGAATTGACATCATAGTCTACTTTTCTTACTATAATCCCAGATTTTTCTAATAACTCTCGAGCATATTCATTATTTCTATAATCATTTGCATAGCAAATTTCTTTTATCCCAGCTTGAATTATTGATTTTGTACAGTTCAAACAAGGAAAATGTGTTACATATATTGTAGCACCTTCTGTCCCTACTCCAAATCTTGAACATTGAAGTATCGCATTAATTTCAGCGTGTATTGTTCTCACACAATGTCCCTCAACAACTTTACAACCAACATCGATACAATGCTCATCTCCTTTTATTGATCCATTGTATCCTCCAGATACTATCCTTTTATCTTTAACGATAGTCGCTCCTACCGATAATCTACTACATGTAGATCTTAATGATAATAAGTGGCTTTGTGCCATAAAATATTCATCCCAACTAATTCTTTGCATAATTATACCTCTATTTTATCTTTAATTTTATCAAAAGTAGCTTTCCCTATACCTCGTACTTTTGTTATATCTTCTTTCCTTTTGAATTCCCCATTTTTTTCTCGATAGGCAAGTATAGCCTCAGCTTTAGTTTTTCCTATTCCAGATATTTTCATAAGTTGTTCTTTACTTGCTGTATTTATATTTATAATCGCATCATTTGAGTTACCTACACTAGAAGCTTCCCCAATTTGCTTTGGCTTCTCTCCCTTTTTCAAAATGTAAATGACCATCTGATCTCGTAACTTTTGGCTAAGATTTATATTAGATGTATCGGCATCTTCTAATAATCCTCCAGCCTCTTCAATTATATCCTTGACTCTCTTTTCTTTTGTAGTCTCATAAACACCTGGATTTTTTACAGCACCTTTTACATCAACAAAAATTTTGTTTTCATCCTCTTTTTGCTCCCCATTTTGATTATCTTCTGAGGATTTTTGAACATTAAAGTTTATATTATCATTATTACCCGATGATGAACTACTGAAATAATAAAACCCTGCCGCTACAAATAACACACTACATAAAAATGCAGCTGCTATAATTTTAAAATTTTGTTTTAAAAACAAAATTATTTCTTCTTTATTAAATTTCACAATTATTCCCCCAGTCTCTTATATTATAACACCAAAACAATAAAAGTGGTACTAGATTTAAAAGAATAAAATTTATTTCTTAGACTAATACCATAACAAAAAAGATAACTACGATTTTTTCGTAATTATCTTTTTTATTATTTATACTTGCAATTTTCCCCCGTCTTTATAAACTTCATCAATTATGGCTCCGCCTAAACAAACATCTCCGTCATAAAAGACAACGGCTTGTCCTGGGGTTACCGCACGAACTGGGTTTTTATAAACAACTTTTACTTTATCATCCTCTAATATTTCTACATCTACTTCAGTATCCGGTTGACGATATCTGAATTTTGCTGTACAAGTAAATTTATTAGGTTGTGGGTCTTTAGTTGTAAATGAAAGCGAGCTTGCTAAAAGACTATCAGAATATAATTTCTCATTGTGGAATCCTTGACAAACATATAGAATATTTTTTTCTAAATCCTTACCACAAGCAAACCATGCTTCACCATCTGTATCTTTTGTTCCACCAATTCCTAACCCATGACGTTGTCCTATAGTGTAGTGCATAAGTCCTACATGCTCACCACGAATATTACCATCAAGGTCTACCATTTTTCCACTTTTTGCTGGTAAATATTGAGATAAAAATTCTCTGAAATTTTTCTCACCAATAAAACATATTCCCGTTGAATCTTTTTTCTTCGCAGTCGCAAGACCTGCTTCTTCCGCTATTCTTCTTACATCCTTTTTCTCAAGTTCTCCTACAGGAAATAAAATATTTTTAATTTGATGTTGTTTTAATTGTGATAAAAAGTATGTTTGATCTTTGTTGTTGTCCACACCACGTAAAAGTAATCTTTGATTATCATCATCTTTTACACGAGCATAGTGACCAGTTGCCACATAGTCAGCCCCTAAATCTTCCGCATACTCTAAGAAAACTTTAAACTTAATTTCTTTGTTACACATAATATCTGGGTTTGGCGTACGACCTTTTTTATATTCATCTAAAAAGTATGTGAAGACTTTATTCCAATATTCTTTTTCAAAATTTATTGAATAATATGGAATATCTAGTTGCTCACAAACCTTAATCACATCTTCATAGTCTTTTTCAGCAACACAAACTCCACGATCATCTTTTTCTTCCCAGTTTTTCATAAAAACACCTATAACATCATACCCTTGTTGTTTTAAAAGATATGCTGTTACTGATGAGTCTACTCCTCCGCTCATACCAACTACTACTTTTTTACCATTACTCATTAATTATCCCTTTCTTTCAATCTATTTTCTAATCTTACAATTTTATCAATAACAAAATTTAAATCTTCCTTTGTAATATCAAAGCCAATACTTATTCTAACTGAATGACTAGCTCGCTCTATATCATACATCTCTGTAATAATTCGACTACCTTTTATATTCCCAGAACTACAAGCAGAACCTCCAGATATATAAATATTCAATGAATCTAAATACGTAATAAGTCGTTGTGATTCAATCTTCTTAAAATATATATTCATTATATTAGGAAGTGAATTATCCTTTAAGCCATTAATTTCGAACTCTACTTGGTTTTCCTCTAGTTTATCAAGAAAATAATTTTTCAATTCACGAAGTTTTGAGATTGATTTTAATGTTTCATCTACACAATCAGCAAGAACTAATGTTCCAAGTAAATCACTTGTTCCTGAACGAAGTCCATGTTCTTGTCCTCCACCCAAAATAAACGGTTCTACCTCATCATTTTTTGCATATAAAAAACCAAAATTGTTAAGAGCGCCAATTTTATGTGCGGAAACTGATGCAAAATCTAAATTTAAGTCAGAAACATCTATCTCTACCTTTCCAAATGCTTGAACAATATCACTATGTAATAAAATATTCTTACCTTTAATTATTTCTGAAATTTCTTTAAGCGGATTTATCATCCCTGTTTCATTATTAGCAAGCATAATAGAAACCAAAACTGTCTTATCATTTATTTTCTGTCTTAATTCCTCTAAATCAATTATTCCTGTTTTATCTACACTTAATTCATGAACAATAAATCCATATTTTTCTAAATGTTTAGCACTTGATTTAACTGATGGATGTTCTATAGACGAAATAATAATTTCTCCACCAGCAAAACGATTTAGTACATGGTTGAAAACTGTATTATTACTTTCTGTTCCACCAGAAGTAAATATAATTTCTTCAGGTTTTGCACAGATTGATTTGGCAATTTTTTCACGTGCTTCTCTAAAAAGCTTTTCATTCTTTTTTCCTAAAGTATGACCACTGCTTGGATTAGCATAAATCTCTTTCAATATATCCAAATTTTTCTCAATAATATCAAAATGTTTTCTTGATGTTGCCGCATAATCTAAATATATATTCGCCATAACATCGCCTCCTAATATTAATCATATTATATTTTAACATAAATAATAGCCGAATAAAATCAATATCGCTTTATATCAACTAAAGATGTTTTTATTACTATACAATTAAAAATATTAATCCCTTTCTTATTATTATTATCGAAAGGGATTTTTCTGTATCTATTTAGTTTTTATTCTAGTCTTGGTTATTAATATTATTAATCCTGCTAAAACCCCTGCAGCATACAATAATTCATTAAACAATCCTACTATATTATAATTATCAAAAATTAATCTAAGATATGTCAAATAGAAAAATGTCATTGGGTAAAACAGTAGTCTTACAATTCTATCAACAAGAGACTTTTTCATTACACTAAGACAAACACCGATTATAATCGTTACTATAATAAACAAAACAGAAATATATATTTCTCCTACAAAATACATTGTAATAATATATATCAAACTTAGAAAACTTATTAATTTAAATATTACAAAATATGACTTATAAATAAACTCTATGGAATTTTTCAATTTAAACAAAGTGTTAATTATAATTAAAATTACAATATAAATCCCAATAGTAAGTTTAAATTGATTTTCAATACTATAGTCAAATCCTTGTGTATACAATAACGTAATATTCATGTACAAATATAAAACTATTATCGGTATATACGCCCACACATATGCTAGAAATTTACCATTTTCAAAATAAGGTATTTTCCACTCAAAAAGATACTGCCTATCTGATATTTCAGCTACAAGAGCACTTATAAAACATCCTGCAATCAAATTAAAAAGTACTTCTCGATAATTTAATGGAGTAAAAAATAATAAAATGAAATTAGCTATAGCAAAAAATCCCGCCCCCAAAAATCCACCAAAATAAATTATTAAGGTTGCTGGAGTATTCCTTCTTATTCTTTGCTCATAGTTATCAAAATATATCTTATTTTCTAAAACTATGTAATCATATATTCTTGAAATATTTGAAACATCTCTTTTATTTTTTAATATCCCAGCTAATAATGATCTTATCGGAAAAAATTGGATTTTTGTAAAATCAAGCTCACATAATTCCGCCCAAAAATCATCATTCATGTCAGGATCTTTAGTAACTATTTTAGAAAGTTCTTTCCATTTTTTTAAATCATTTATATTACTGTTTAATTCTTTTACTAATAACAGTGCTTCCTTGTGATTTTCTTTTGCTACAGCTGTTTTATCATTAATACTATAATTCACTTACTACCTCTCTATATCCTTAATTATTCAATATCTATAAATAATTTCTTATCAACTAATATATTTAAGCTTATGTTTAAACTTACAATCTACATCACATAGAAAGTAAACTATTTATTAATTTCTTCCAAGTCTAATGTTGACTTCGCATTTAACGTTAATGGATTTGCAAAAATATTATTTTTATAGTAATAATATCCTACCGCTCCCATCATCGCCGCATTATCACTGCAATAACTCATTTTGGGAATTAACACTTCTATTCCTAATTCTTGTTCAAGTTCTAGTACTTGCTTACGAAGCTCACTATTACCTGCCACACCTCCAGCTAGTATCAACTGCTTGACTCCTAAATTAATTATGGCTTTTTTAGTTTTTGTAATTAAAATTTCCACTACTGCCGTTTGGAAACTACATGCCAAATCTTCTGGTACTATTTCTTCACCTCGTTGATTAGCATTGTGTACAAAGTTGATAACCGCAGACTTCATTCCTGAAAAACTAAAGTTATAATCATTACTATCAATCATAGCACGTGGAAATTTGTATTTATCCTCACCTAGTTTTGCAAGTTTGTCAACTTTAGGTCCACCAGGATATTCTAGATTTAATTGCCTTGCCACCTTATCATATGCTTCACCTACCGCATCATCATGAGTAGAACCAATAATTTCGAAATTAAGTTCATCTTTTAAATAAACAAGTTCAGTATGCCCACCACTGACTACTAGAGCCAACGATGGATAAACTATATCATTATCTATATTACTAGCATAAATATGCCCTGCAATATGATGTGCTGCAATTAATGGTTTATCAAGAGCATAACTTAATGCCTTAGCAACATTTACACCTACTAACAACGACCCTATTAACCCCGGACCTTGCGTTACGCACAATGCATCTATTTCAGAAAGTGAAGTCTTAGCTTCTTCAAGTGCTTCTTCAACAATTTGAATTACTACTTCTATATGCTGACGGCTAGCAATTTCAGGGACAACTCCACCAAATTGTTTATGAGTTTCAATTTGGCTACTTACAATATTCGATAATACTTCTTTACCATTTTTAACAACAGCAACCGACGTTTCATCACAGCTCGTTTCTATCGCCAATATATTTATCTTTTCTTTAAAATCGTTCATTACTAAAATCCCTTACCATTACATAGGCATTTTCACCATTATTTTTGTAATAATTTTTTCTAATATCAATTGTAGCAAATCCTGATTTTTCATAAACAGTTATTGCCGGCATATTACTCACACGCACTTCTACTAAGGCTTTTTTCACACCTTTTGATTTTAGCACCTGCATTATATAAGTGAAAAATATCTGACCAAGTTTTTTATTTTGATGAGGTTTGTCAATGACAATTTTATTAATTTGATATTCATCCGACACTAACCATCCACCACAAAAACCTATCATTTCTTCATCGTTAAATAATCCATAATATTCTGCGTTTGGATGTTCTAATTCACTTTTAAACATTTCCTTTGTCCATGCATCCTCGAAATTATCAATATCAATTTTTGAAAGTACTTCTAAATTATTAACATCTACTTTATTTATTTTTATCATTTTCTAGTTCCCTCTCTGCTTCTGTTTTTCGTAAATATTGTGGTTTCATATTATAACTGTCAACGATTTCTAAACTATTATAAATTTTGATAACATTTGCTGCGTTTATGTCTTTCTCATTATTTTCTGCTGGCAATAGTTTTTCTCTTAGTTTTTTTATATCGCGTCCTACATAAATAAATTGTTCACCTTTATTTTTTAAAAAATTATTTAACTCTTCTAAAGAATAATAATCCTCTTGTAGAATTTCTATTAATTTTTCTTTTTCAACTTTATATACTGCTGCAAAAACATTATTACGACGTGCATCAATAAGTGGCACGATTAATTTATTACTTTCAAACTCCAAAAGTGCTTGAAGTTTTAAACTTGAAATAACTTTCAGTGGCAATTTCAATGTATAAGCCAGTGTTTTACATACCGCTGCAACAACACGAATGGCAGTATATGATCCTGGACCATTACTTGCAATTACTTCTGTTAAGTCTTTTTTGCTTTTTTCTGCATCTTTTAAACAATTATCAATTTCTTGCAAAATTATTGTTGATAAATTGTTACTACATTCCATATTTCGTTGTGATAATACCTTATTATCCTCTAGGCACGCTATTGAACAAAAACCATTTGATGCTTCTACTACTATACTTACCAATTTTCACCAATCCTTTCTTCTATTTTCCTATATCTTTCAGTTGCAATTATCCCTACATTACGTTCTTCACCATTAATATGAATATTAAAAACTAATCTTTCTAGTGGTAAAAATTCTTCAATAAATTTTCCCCACTCTATTATACATACATTATCTTCATAAAAGATATCTTCAAAACCTAAATCTTCATCACTATCTTCCAGACGATATGCATCAATATGGTACAAATGACCATTTGGAAACTTATATTCTTTCATAATATTAAATGTTGGAGAATTTACAACAGATTTCACACCTAAATATTCTGCTAAATATTTTGTAAAAGTCGTTTTCCCTGCTGCTAGATCACCATTTAACATTAAAAGCAACTTATTATTTTCAATAGATTCAGCAACTAGTTTTGCTAATCTTTTAGTATCTTCTAGATTTTTAATTACTATATTTAACATGGGATATTAAATTTTAGACCTTTCAAAAATTTATTTATTAATAACATCTATTATAATAACACATTTAAAGACTTATTCCAATATACTAAGCATAAAACCACTATCTAAAATATTTATTTAAGTAACATAAAGAAACTTCCCAAAGTAGTATTTTGACTTTAAGGGAAGTTATATTTTATATTATTTTACTACTCTTACACGAGCTTTTCTTTCTATAGGTGCTGCTGCGCCAACTATTTCGCCAAATGGCATTTGTGCTCGTAAAACTAAGTTAGAAGGAATATTCCACTCTTTTGCTACTTTTTCATCAATTAGTGGATTGTAGTGCTGTATATTTGCTCCTACTCCAGCTTCTGCTAACGCATTCCATACTGCAAATGATGCAATACCTGTTGATTGTTCAGACCATATTGGGAAGTTGTCAGCATATGATGGAAATTGTTCTTGTAGGCCCTTTACAACATTATGGTCTTCAAAGAATAAAATTGTTCCATATGCTGCCGCAAAATTATCGATTTTCCCTTTCGTTGTAGCTTTAGCTTCATCAGTTGGTAACAGCTTTACTAATTCAGCATAAGTAATATCCCAAAGTTTTTGATGATTATCACCTAATAAAACTACTGCGTGAGCAGTGTTTGAATTGAATGCACTTGGTGAATATTTCACTGCGTTATCAATTATTTCTATTACCTCTTGTTCAGAAATTGGTAAATTTTTTCCTAATGCATATACACTACGTCTGTTCTGATATAAATTTTTCGCCTCTGTCATTTTTTATTCCTCCATTTTATTTAGTCTCTTGCTAAATATTTCTTTTTGTTTTATAATTTATATATCTAATTATAATAATGTATATCAAAATAAACAAGTACGTTTTTTTATAATAGTTAGTATCTTTTTTGATAGTAATATATTATATCAACTATTTTATTAATATAAAAAATTTTAGGAGTTAGAATATGAAAAATCAAGAATTATTTGGAGCATGTCCCTTTTTTACTACACAAAAACTATTAACAGGAAAATGGACAATTTTAATACTACACATTTTGGATAATGGCGAAAAAAGATTTAATGAACTTCAACGTGAATTAGGAAATATTACACAAGCTACTCTAACAAAACAGTTAAAGCAACTAGAACAAGATGGACTTATAAATAGAAAAGTTTATGCCCAAATTCCACCAAAGGTCGAATATAGCCTTACAGATATCGGAAAAAAATTCAAAGGTGTTCTCAATGAACTTGAGAACTGGGGTGCAGATTATATTAATTATTTAAAAGAAAATGAAAACCATCCTGTTCACAATATCATGTAGGTGTGTTTATGAATAAAGTAGAAAAAATAAAAAATAAATTAATGTTGCTTAACAATAACCAGCTAGATATTATTGATCGCTTGATAAACTCATGGCACCCAAAGCAAAATAATATTGAAACTAATGAAGATATCGTAAAATCAATCTATGAAAATACTATATCTCCTATTGAAGATTCACTTAAAGATTACTCAAAAGAAGAACTTTTAGATGAATATGGTGTTTTATTTTATAATCAAAATGAAGAGAGTAACATAGAAGAGATAAATATACAATACAATTTTGAAGATAAAAAAGATAGTCATGAGGATAAGTATAACAATCTAGATATTTCAGCGCTTATTTCTAACAAACCTACCTCATCCTACGAAAAAAATTTAAATATTGATGATTTTGATCCACTATTTCCTGATATAGACTTTGATTCATTAACAGATCTTAGCAAATCAAAATACGATGATTTAGATTTTAGTGCCCTAATTTCTAACAAAACAAAATAGAACCAAGGTTAACTAGTTCAATCTTGGTTCTTATTTTATATTTTTTGCTCTATTTCAGATGTTATTAAACTCTCGATATAGTTAATATACTTTTCATCTATAATCTTTGCATATAAATGCGGGCTTCTATACAGAATCTTTCTACCCTCTTCTAAAATAGCTAATGCTTTTTGAGGATTATTTTTCACACGCCATTCATATACTGCTAATATTGTTTTATTTTGTGGTTCACGTGCTTTAAGTCTAGCTTTTACATTTTTATTAGCAAGTAATTCGTCTATTAAGTTTGAATTAGGTTCAAAAAGACTCGTCAATTGAATCAAGCTACGCATTACTTCTATTTTATACGGTAGTATTAAGTCTGGATTCTCATAATACAGTTTTAATAACAAATCATATACTTTTTCTAATTCAAATTTATCTTGATAGTATTCTATTTCCATAAAACTTAGAAAATCTGTTATATAGTTTCGCTTGTTTACGTCTAATTTTTTAATTTCTTCTAACACTTCTGGGTAACTTACTACGTAAGACTTTCCTTGAGTTGCGTAATAATTTACTATAAGACTAAGATGAATCGCATATCTATTAACCTCGTTTTGCAAGCAAAGCTTCATACTCATTCCGTCATTGAATCCCATAGGAATTGCGTTAGTAAGTGCTAGTATTATCCCGATAAGTGCGAAGAGTAAGGTATAAAAGCTTGGTGCGATAAGCCATACTAAACCTGAAAATACAATATTAAATGTTACTCCACCGGCTAAGTATAGCTTAAATGGAAATGTTCCATTTTTAATCCTTGGTGGACTCATTAAACATTGTCCTCCAGTTCCATCTACACCTTGAACAGTTCTAAGACGAATTTTATCATTTTCCTCTTTATCGATTAAAACATTAAACACTCGGAAACTAACGAATTTATATCCAGTTAAAAGTCCAAAGACCAAATGTCCAACTTCGTGGATTATAATATGCAAAACAAAACTAATTACAGCTGCTAAAACTAATAACAAGAAGTTTGGCTCTTGAAGTGAAACTATTTTATCTTTTGCTAAATTCGCAAGTACATACCCCCCACAAAAACCAACACCTAATATAACTACAAACTGAAAAATCCCATTTAATACTTTATTCATTCCTCATCCTCTTTCTATAATTTGATTTTATTAAGGTATAATACTAATATATTTCTTATATTTTTTCATGAACATAATTCATCACTTCTGTAATTTGCTCTTTATTTTCAACAGATATAATTATTATAGTATTTCCCATTGCCGCTGAAAAAACTTCTGGAATTGTTGTTATCATTCGAATACTATAAGAATATTTAGCTTTAATATCTTCAAGCAAATTTTTATATTGATATCTATTGCGTCTTGATAATGATAGTGTATATTTATTTGTTACAATATCTTTTATTTTTTTATCCAATACTACATCAGCATAAATTTCATATAAAGAAATATTATAAGAATAATTGTATAAATCTATACATGTTCCACCAGCAATACGATTATTATATTCAAGAGCAATATACTCACCGTCCGGAAGTCTAAAGAACTCTATATGGAAAAATCTTTCTCTCATACCAAATTTATAAACTATCCGTTGACCTAATTCTTTTAACTTTGGATCAATATTAGGTTCAATAATATTTGCATAATCCAATCCATTATTGACCAAGTCAAGTGTAGGTTGTGTATAAATAAAACTTGTCTCAAATACAACATCTCCATGTTGATTAATTAACCCATCATATGTACAAAGAACGCCATTTTCCACAAATTCTTCAAAAAAATAACTTACCTTTTCATTCCATTCATTAATGAACTCTTCTACATCTCTTTGAGTTAATAATTTGTATGTATTTGCAGAACCTACACCATTATCTGGCTTAGCAATAAGTGGTAATTCCAATTTTTTCAGAATACCATTTAATTCTTCTTTATTGTTAGCAGCATAACCCTTGGTTACTCTCGCCCCTGCTTCTTTAAACATAGTCTTCATTTTTGATTTATATTTCGTAAGTTCTAACTGTTTAGGTTTAACTCCATAAACATTAAAATCTTCACGTAACCTAGCATCTAGTTCAAGCCAATATTCATTGTTAGATTCTATTCTATTTATTTTCCCATGTTTGTATGTTAAAAATGCAACTGCTCGAAAGACTTCTTCATAATCTTCTAAGTCATTAACTCTAAAGTATTCTACCAAGTTATCCTTTAATGTTTGACTTAATGCATCATAACTTTCTGAGCCCACTCCTAATACATTAATACCTTTTTCTTTTAATCCCTTCACAAAGAACTCTTGGCTTATTGGAAAGTTCGGAGATACTAATAAATAATTCATAATTTTTTCACTCTACCCTTCTAATTTTGTTATTATTCTAACATAAAAGATAAAATTTTTCCATATATTCCCTGAAAAACGTATATTAAAAGGCTTTAGAATAATCCAAAGCCTTCTTTTATTCTTTTACTCTTACTGTAAGTTGTTCTAAATATTTTTTAAGTGTACTATCAATTTCATCATCCATACCTTTAGTTGCATTTAGATCTACTTTAATTTCTACTTTTTCATTATATGTTTGAGTCATAATGATATTACTTAATACGCAAATATTCGATACAACACCGCAAAACTCAACTTCCTCATAATCACTACGACTTATATATTTTGCTAAATCAATGCTACCAAAAGATGTTTTATTGAAAACCTTCTTAGCATGTTTTTCATATTTTGCTACTTCACCATATAACCCATGTCCTTCTGTATCAATTATACAATGTTCTATTGGGATATATCGACCTTCTCTTGTAGTTAAATAGTTAGTATAATGCGTATCTTTTGTAAACATTATATCTTGGTTATCTTGTCTATATTTTTCTATTTTATCTACAATAACTTTTTCTAATTCCCTTGCACGCTCGACTGTTAGTGAGCCATCAACAAAATCTTTTTGATAATCTACTACCACTAACAATTTTTTTGTAGTATTATTTTTCAATGTAATTCTTAAATAACATAAAAATGAAATTACTAATAATATTACTGCCAAGTAAAATAAAACTTCAGTAATAAATTTCGGATGAAACATTGGTGCAGTTGAACATTTATAAATTATTACTGCTATTGAAAAAATAATAGGCAGAATAAAAATTAATACTCTCTTTTTAATGAACGCTGAAAATTCTCTAGTTCCTAATTTTTTGTAAATTAAATATATAAATAATCCAGCTAATCCAAATAACATTGCTAATGTACCATATTTATGCATTAAATTAAATACAGGCTTAGCACTTGGTCCTAAAACGTAACCTAAAGTAGTAAATGTTCCTACCCAAGCAATTCCTCCAAAAGTAGAATAGATATGGAATCTTTTTGCATCCACTTTTGTTATCCCAGAAAAATATCCTAATATATGACGAACTCCAGGTAGATAATATGCAATTATGATTACTATGTTACCATATTTATTAAAGAATTCAGACGCTTTTGTCATTCTGTAAGGCGTAAGCCCTATATATGAACCATATTTTTCTATAGCTTTAACTCCTAATCGACGTCCCACTTCGTAAGATAGCTGCATTCCTATTATTGTCCCTAATGCACTTGCTAATATCATTCCTAAATAACTTGCATGTCCTCCATAAGCCATAATACCAGCAAGAAGCATCATTGTTTCACCTGGAAGCGGCAAAGCTGCAAATTCTAAAATCATTGATATAAACAATATCAAATATACATGTTCAGTCAATAGTTTAAATAACATTTCCATTTATAAACTATTCTCCTTATTAAAATTACTTTTAAATTATATCATATTTAATTTTTCTTATCTACTCTAACATATTTAACTAATACTTACTTTAAACAAAATAAAAAAATCTGAAGCTAGAGAATTTTTTCTAACTTCAGATTTTCTTATTAAACTAATACTTTATCATTTTCTTTTCTCTCTTTTGGAGATTTACGAACTGATACTTCTATTTTTCCTTTTTTATTTAACTCTCTAACTTTCAACACTGCCCATAGTTGTGCGGCGATGAATAGAGATGAGTAAAGACCAAATATAAGCCCAATAAGCAATGCTACATTAAATGTATAAATTGAGCTACTTCCTACTAATAACATAACGACAACTGTAATAATAACAGTTAATACAGTATTAATAGAACGAGTCAATGTTTGACGTAATGATACATCAACAAGTTTGTAAATTTGCTCTTTTGATGTCAATACTTTTTCATGACGCATATGTTCTCTAATCCTATCAAATGTAACGATTGTATCATTAATAGAATACCCGACAATTGTAAGAACTGCAGCAATAAACGTAATATCAACTTCTAAACGTAAAATACTTGTTATAAATATAATTACCGCTACATCGTGTAAAAGAGCTATTACACTCGTAAGTCCCATTCTCCATTCGAATCGGAATGCAACATAAAGAATAATACCGATTGAAGCATACATCAATGCGAACAATGCATTTTTTGCAAGTTCTTTTCCTATTACTGGTGACACAACGCTTAGATTAGCATCTTTATTGTATTTTTTAGAGAAGTACTCTTTTATTTCAATAGCTTTATCTTGTGCAAAACTATCTTTAGAATGAACAGTTGCTTGTTTTTTATCTGGTGTTAAAACAATTTTTTCGTCTTTCACTCCAAGCGATGATAAGTCTTGTTTTACTTGTTCAGTTGTAAGTTCTGTATTTGATGCTACGTCAATACGTGTACCACTAGAAAAATCAATTCCTAAGTTAAGTTTAAACATTCCTAACGAGATTGTCCCTGCAATCATAATTGCTATACTAAATGCGAAGAATTTCTTCATATTTTTTGTGAAACTTAACCATTCAAATTTTGTATTTAATTTTAATGAATTAATTCCAAATTTAGATTCATGAATTGATTTTTTATTAACTCCAAAATATTCTGGTCTATTATTAAAGATATTAGAATTTACTAATAAACTTAATAGTAATCTTGTACCAAATACTGAAGTTATAAAGCTGACTAGAATTGATAGTAATAACATTGTTGCAAAACCTTTAACGCTACTTGTACCAAAGATAAACAGTACTATAGCTGCTATTACTGTAGTAAATTGAGAATCAAAAATAGTCCAAAGTGATTGACGCGCTCCATCCAAATATGCTTTCTTAAGTGGATATCCTGCACGAACTTCTTCTTTAATTCTCTCGTACATAATAATATTAGCATCAACTGCCATACCCACCCCAAGAATTAAAGCTGCAATACCTGGTAACGTAAGAACACCTGAAATCATATTAAAGAACACAACTGTAATATAAACATAGGCTACCATCATTACACTAGCTACAAATCCAGGTACACGGTAAACTATTAGCATAAATAAACAAATAATACCAAGTGCAATAGCTCCTGCTAATACTGTTTGACTTAATGCATCTGCTCCAAATTGAGCTCCAACTGAGTTTGAATAAATCTCAGTAAGTTTAACTGGTAAAGCACCAGAGTTAAGTAATGCTGCCATTTCTTTAGCTTCTTTTACTGTAAAGTTTCCTGTGATTTGAACATCTTTTGAGTTAATAGTTTGACTTACTTGTGGTGCTGAAATGTACTTAGGATTACTTTTAGCAGATTCTGCTTTAAACGAATCACCTTCGTTAAAGTCCATCCAAATTACCATTAAGTTTTTACCTGCACCACGTTTACTAATTTCAGAAGTAATATTTCCGAATTTTTCACCATCTTTTAATTTTAAATTGACATCTGGTTTATTATTTTGATCAAAACCTTGAGAAGCTCCATTTTCTTGAAGATCAGAACCATCTAAAAGTATCTTATCATCTACATCACGAATTGTTAAATTAGCTTGTGTAGATAAAACTTTTCTCGCTGATTCTTGATCCTTAACCCCTGCAAGTTCTACCCTAATTCTATTACCAGATTCTACTGTAATAACTGGTTCGCTTACACCTAATATATTAATACGTCTACTGATTGTATCGGCTGTTGCTTTAACTGCCGCTTCATCTATAGTTTGACCGTCTCTTAGAGGCTCTACTTGATATAGTACCTCAAATCCTCCTTGAAGATCTAGTCCTAGATTTACTTTTTGTGCATTAGTTTTTGTAGTTAAACCAATTGAGGTTAAAATAATAACTACTAAAGACAGAAAGGCAAGTATTCTACTAGACTTTTTCTTCTCATTTCTTCTTCCTCTCATGAAAGTTCTCCTTTGTTTTTTTCATTGTACTCGACAATAAATAATTTTTGTTCTTTACTTTTAGTATAAATTAATACGCTATATACTAATTTATCAAATTTTATCAAACTTCGCAAGTACTTATTTTATTTTTTTATAGTAATCTTCCACATACTTTATTACAGAAAAATCATTATTATTACCAATGACTTCATCACACATATTTTGAATAGCCGTACTTGCATTATCTGGACAAACACTCCATCCAGCTACATCAAACATTTCTTTATCATTGAAATTATCACCAAACACTACACATTTATCTATTGGATAATTATAATACTGTGCCAACTTTTCTATTGCAGTTCCTTTGTTACAGCCCTTTGGCATTATATCGAAAAAATCTGTTGCTGAGAAAGTTCCATCTACATCTAATACTTTACTAACTTTTTTATAGAATTTTTCAACTTTCTCATGATCCTTTGCAATCATCATTATTTTTTGACAATCTTCTTTATTCTTTTTTATTTCTCCTATAATATTATCATGAATATACATTGGTGTTTTTAATTCATCTGGCATATTTTCTTCTAAACGTTTCATACGTGCCATACTAAACGACAACTTGTTACAATAAATATAGTTTAATGTATAAACGTGAAATTCTATAACATCATCATTTAACTCTTTAAACATATTGTATATAGTTTCAACTTCATCTATAGTAAAACTTTTTTGATAGACTATCTCTCCTGTTTTTAAGTTTCTAATTAGACTACCATTGTTGGAGATAACTACATCATTCATTCCCAAATTATAATAATAGTGTTTAACTGCAATATCAGGTCTTCCAGTCGCTATGATAAACTTACTTCCTTTATCTTGCAATTTTACTACTACATCTTGAGCGTTAGGGGCAACTTCTTTTTTATCATTTAAAAAAGTTCCATCCATATCAGTAATAAACCACTTCATAAATTATTTCTTCTCCTTTGTAAAAACTAAAAATTTACTAATCACATAATTAGCAACAAGTACTACAAATTGAATAATAAATTTAGCCAAATAGGCATTCATTCCTACATAAATAAATAATTCAACTCCAAACACTTCAATTACTAAAGTCGTTAATCTAGCTGTGAAAAATTTTGAAAGTTCATAAAAAACCTTTTTAAATCCCACAGCTTTTGAGTTGAAGACATATTTTGCATTGACAAAATACGCGAATAAAATTGACAGTGTTATCGATATTAAATTGGCTGGCATTACTTCCATACCATAATAATACAAAATTGCATATGTTACAAAGTTTACTAATGTTGTACAAACTCCAAAGAAAATGTAATTAACAACACTTTTATATTTTGGTTCTTTGTAGAGTTCCAGCATTTTTTTTATTAAATTTTTCATACTATCCTCTTTAAATTTAAAATTTTGCTAACACTTTATTATATACCTAGAATAACTTTTTTTCAAATTTTTACATAAAAAAATTAAGGGATAACTAACAATCATAACCACTAAAACAAGATTATTTAGTCACCCCCATAAGGTATATTAACTTCTTTACTTTTAGTTTATATTTTACAACTTACTAAATAATTTTACTTCTGGATATTTATCATTAAACCAGTTCATTGCAAAGTCATTTTCGAATAGGAATACATAATTATCGTATAAATCTTTTACTAAAATACTACGCGAACTCGACATATTTTCATTAATTGAATCTTCGTTTTCTATCCAACGAGTTGTCTTTTGTCCTATTCTTTCCATTATTACTTCTGTATTATATTCATTTTTCATACGATGTTCAAATACTTCAAATTGTAACTGACCTACTGCTCCTAAAATTATTTGATTTGTATGTAAGGTTTTATAATATTGAATTGCACCTTCTTGAACAAGTTGTTCCACACCTTTGTGGAAGTGTTTTTGTTTAAGAACATTTTTCGCAGAAACTTTTACGAAAATTTCTGGTGTGAATGATGGTAATGCTTCAAACTCAACTTTTTTATTTTGATAAAGTGTATCTCCTATTTGATAATTTCCACTATCATATAATCCAATAATATCTCCAGCATAAGCAACATCTACTGTAGCTTTATCGTCCGCCATAAAGTTTGTTGAACGAGATATTTTTAATTTTTTCCCTGTACGTGCAAGAGTTACGTCCATTCCACGATTAAATTCTCCTGAACACACGCGCAAGAACGCTATTCTATCACGATGTTTTGGATCCATATTTGCTTGAATTTTGAAGATGAATCCAGAAAATTCAGCATCTGTAGGTTCAATATCTTCCTCATGTGTGCCACGACGACCTTTTGGAGTTGGTGCATTATCTACATAATAATTTAAGAAACTTTCTACACCAAATGAAGACAATGCTGAACCGAAGAATACTGGTGTTTGTTCTCCACGAAGTTGTTTTTCATAATCATAATCAACACCCGCTTCTGTAACTAAAATCATATCTTCTACGCACTTTTGATACATTGCATCTTGTGCGATTGGGTTATCATCCACAATATTATATACATCATCTAATTCAACAAAGTCGCTATCTTCTTTAAATGGTTCAATATAATGATTTTTTCTATCCATAATCCCAAAGAAGTTTTGCCCCATACCAACTGGTAAATTCATAGGATATGTTTCAATTTCTAGTTTCTCTTCAATTTCTTCTAACAGCTCTAGTGGATCTTTTATCTCACGGTCAAGTTTATTAATAAATGTAAAGATTGGAATACCACGCATACGACAAACTTTGAATAGTTTTAGTGTTTGTGCCTCAATCCCTTTAGCTCCATCAATAACCATCACCGCACTATCTACCGCCATAAGTGTACGATATGTATCTTCAGAAAAATCCTCGTGTCCCGGTGTATCTAGTATGTTTATGATTTTATTATCATAATCAAATTGCATTACAGAAGAGGTAACCGAAATTCCTCTTTGTTTTTCTATATCCATCCAGTCACTTTTTGCATATTTACCTGTCTTTTTACCCTTCACAGTACCCGCCTCTCTTATGGCTCCTCCAAAAAGTAACAGTTTTTCTGTTAGCGTTGTTTTCCCTGCGTCAGGGTGAGAGATAATCGCAAACGTTCTTCTTTTTTCTACTTGTTCTCTAATCTTTTCTATCACGTCTTTTTCCTTTCAAATTCCTACTTCACATTAAATTTCTTTTTAGCTTCTTCTATTGCAACTACTGGGTCAGAATGCCAAACCTTCTTGCCACCTTGAAGAATTTCATAATCTTCGCGACCTTTTGAGGCAAGTATTACAACATCCCCTGGTTCAGCCAACTGAATAATTCTTTTTACTGCATCCGTTCTGAACCATACTTTTTCGTAGTTTTTATGTGTCATACCTTTTTCAATTGTCCCCATAAGAACCTCTACATCTTCATCACGTGGACTATCTGTTGTTATAACCACATAATCAGCTTCTGAGATAATTTCACCAATTAACGGTCCTTTAGAAATATCACGTCCACCGCCCATTCCTGTCAGCAATAAGGTACGTTTGTTTTTTCTAATTTCACGAGTTGCTTCCAATAATTTTTTATAACCATCTGGAGTATGCGCAAAATCACTTATGATATCAATCGGTAAATCTTCTCCTAAAATCTCCATACGTCCGTATAAAGCTCCTAAGTTCGGTAAAATATTTACCAATTTTTCTACTGAATATCCTTTTAACCACACCGCTATAAGAGCAGCTAGGACATTACTTACCATAAAATCTCCAATATAATTTGTCTGACACTCGTATTCACCTTCTGGTGATTTTAAGGTAAATGTAGTTTTATATCTTCCATTTTCACTATATTGTTTTATATTATACGCATAAAAATCTGCTGCTTCGTCCAGCACTGAATAATTTATTTCTTGATGGTATAAGCATTTTGACATAATACTATAATACTCATCATCTTTATTTAATACCCCATACTTAGCTTCAGAAAAATTATTTCCTAATGTTGAAAACAATAAGCTCTTATCATAAGCATAAGTTTGCATATCACCATGGAAATCCATGTGTTCATATGTGAGATTAGTAAAAATCGCAACATCTATATCAACATTGTAAATTCTACCTAATACCATCGCGTGTGATGATGCTTCAAATGCTAAATTTTTAATATCTTCACGATGTAATTCACCAATTTTGTTATGTAAAGTTACTACATCAGGAGTTGTATTCCCTAAATAAATTGGCTCATCATCATTTTTCCCAAAACCATTTGTTCCAATATAAGAACTACTTTCTCCTAATTCACGTAACATATTGTGTACTAATGTTGAAATACTCGTTTTCCCATTCGTTCCTGTTACTGCAACAGTATGAACCTTGTTCCCTGAATTTATTTTTTTTGCAAGCATACTCGCTATTTTTTCGATTTCATGCTCTTTTACAACAACAACGGCACAATCTTGAACGTTATAATCTTCGTAACGACTTGCTATTACTAAGGCAGCTCCTTGTGCAATTACCTTTTCTATATAATTATGGCCGTCTACTGTATAGCCCTTAATTGCAACAAAGACATCTCCTTTTGCAATTTTTCGTGAATCTTGAGAAATATTATTTACTTTAGTTGGTAATGACCCATAAATGGTTTTTATTTTTATATTATCAATAATATCTAATATATTCATACTATCTACCTTTTTCATATTTTCTAACTACTAAATTATACCACGCATAAATGTAATACTCAACAGAATAACAGAGTTTGATTTAATTATTTTTTTAATTTGCCAATTAAAACAAAGTATTGTAATATGGAATATAAATAATATTTAATACATTCTCAAGGAGAAACTATGAATCACGAAATAATCTCGGAATTATTATCTCATATAAAAAATAATAATCTTTCCAAAATAACCTTTTCTAATATTCGTAATAAAGAATTAGAACTTGATAAAGTTATTGCAAAACTTGTTAATATAAAAAACAATATTAATATACAATTTGAATATCGTTATAAGCGTATAATAAAACATGAAAACATCATTACAGCAGATGCAGATAAAATAAAAATTATGCTCGAAGAATTATTTTCTCTTGCAAAAGATATTAGTGTTATTACCAGTGACGAAATCATCAATATAAAGATTTCTAAAAAGTTTAAAGTTAGTATAAATAAAAAGAAAACAGAGAAAAAAAATATATCTTTTGAGCATAATACTAGTAAAGAATACTTCCTAGATGAAAAACAAAAGTATGATTTTCTAATTGAATTAGGTATTCAAAATAAAGAAGGAAAAATATTAAAAGCACGCTTTAATAAATTTAGACAAATTAACAAGTATTTGGAATTTATTAAGCATGCAACAACTCAGCTTGATACTAAAAATCAAATTACGATTTTGGACTTTGGTAGTGGCAAGAGTTACTTGACTTTTTCCGCGTATTATTATCTAACAGAAATTCTTAAATTAAATGTTAAAATTATTGGTATTGATTTGAAAAAAGAAGTCATTGAACATTGTAATAATATTGCAAAAAAGCTTAACTTTACTAACCTAGAATTTATTTATGGAGATGTCATCGACTATGAAAACAAAAATAAAATAGATATGGTTATCAGTCTTCATGCATGTAATACGGCTACAGACATCGCCTTACTAAAATCCCTAGGTTGGAATGCAAAAGTATTTTTTGCCGTTCCATGCTGCCAAAAGGAAGTAAATAGTCAACTAGATTCGACCTTTATTTCATTTATGCTAAAGCATGGTATTATAAAAGAAAAATTTTCTACCCTTCTTACTGATTCTATTCGTAGTGAGGTGTTAGAAGTATTTGGTTATAAATCAGATATCGTTGAATTTATTTCAGAAGAAAACACACCAAAAAATCAACTTATTAGAGCTTACAAAACAACAGATAAAATTAATTTTGAAAAACTAGTCTCTCTAGAGAGCTTTGTAGAATCTTTGAATATTAAAATGTTCTTACTAGATGAAGTAAAAAAATTAATTAATTCAAAAGAATAACTCCGAAATTTTGTAATACGAAATTAACTATTTTTGCGTATAAAAAATCACCTGCGATATAATTTATCAACAGGTGATTTTATTTTACAATTCACTAAAATCGTAAACTTTTCCTTTTTGTCTATTAGGTAATACTGCTGCTAGAGCAATAAATACTAATGCTGGTATTAACCATTCTAAACTTTGGGCTGCTAACGGTAATTTAGCTATTAATTCAGCTATTGCTGCTACTTTAAATGTGCTTCCAATTACCGACAATATAGAAATTAGAGTAACTACTCCCATAGCAAGTTGCATACCTAATTTCGATAATGCTACATACTTGTTAACAATAACAATAATTACTAATGCTACTGTGATTGGGTATAAGAATAATAACATTGGAACTGAGAATTTAATTACATCTTGAAGTCCAATATTTGCTATAGCAAATCCAACTAATGTGAAAACAATAGCATATGCTTTATAAGAAAATTGTGGGAATTTTTTATTGAAAAATTCTGATGTTGCTACGATTAATCCTACTGTAGTTGTAAAACATGTAAGGATAACCATAACTCCTAAGAAGATTCCACCAAAGTTACCAAATACTCCACGTGCTGATTCTGTAAGAACATATGCTCCTTTATTAACTTTTGGATCAGCTAAAACTTCTGCTGGTACTGCAAATTTATTCCCTAAAAGTCCAAGACCTATATATAGAATACTGAATCCAATTGCTGTTACAATCCCAGCAACCCATGTACTTGCTAAAAATTCTTTTTTATCTTTAAAACCAAGTTGTTTTAAAGCACTCATTGCAATAATACAAAAAGCTACTGACGCTAATGCATCAAGTGTGTTATATCCTTCAATAAATCCTGTACCGAAAGCTACTGAACTTGTTGCATAAGTTTTTGCAGCTGTATTAGTAGCATCAAACTTAGACACTCCTAATATAACTAAAATTACAATTAGTAACGCAAAAATTGGAGTTAAAATTTTCCCTACACGGTCCAATATTTTACTAGGATTAATCGCAAGAATAAATGCACAAGCAAAATAAATAACTGTGAAAATTAATAACCATGGTAAACTACTTCCTTTTACTAATGGTGCTACTCCAATATCAAATGATGTTGCTGCAGTTCTCGGAATTGCGAATAATGGACCAATAGATAAATACAACAATACTAAATATGTAGTTGAATATAATGGCGAAATCTTTTCGTCTAATTCTGCTCCATATCCTTTTGGATTTAGAGTCCCGACGATTAGTGTTACAATTGCAATTCCAACTCCTGAAACAACAAATCCTAAAATTGCTGGCCAAAAATTTTCACCAGAATTTACTCCTAGCGCTGGTGGAAAAATTAAATTACCTGCGCCAAAAAATATACCAAATAATAACAATCCGGTTAGTAAACCTTTTTTCATATAAAATATTTTCCTCTCATATAAAATAATTATGCTTACTATATTACTATATTTCGGTTACAATATCAATATTTTTTTATTTAAATAGTATTAAATCTTTATTTTCCCCTTAATTCTCCAAAAGAAATATTTAAATTAAAAATTGTAATCCTTAATAAAATTAAAGTATTAGTCTGTTCTTTTTCAAAAAATAAAACTCACCTAAAAAAGTGAGTTTTAAAACCATTATATATGCAACCACAATAATTGGATAACAAATAATATTGCAAAAATATACATCAATGGATGAATATCTCTCCATTGTCTTTTTGATACTTTTAGAATAACGTAGAATATAAATCCAAATGCAATACCATCATTGATAGAACCTGTTAATGGAATACCCACAATTGTAACAAATGCTGGGAAAGCTTCCGTGATATCAGCCCAATCTATTTTTGCAATACTTTCCATCATAAATGATCCAATAATAATTAATGCAGGAGATGTAATTGCTGGTACTGAAGCTAAGCTACTTGCTAATGGGAATAAAAAAATTGAGATTACTACAAAGAAACTTGTCGTCAATGCTGTGAGTCCTGTACGTCCTCCGTTTGCAACTCCTGCAGAAGATTCTATATATGCTGAAGTTGGTGTACTTCCAAATAATGATCCTGCTAATGATGCAAATGAATCAGCTAATAATGCTTCTTTTACTTTTTCCATTTTTCCATTTTTTACTAAACCTGCTTGTGTAGTTACCGCGACCATTGTACCCGTAGTATCAAATAGTGTTACCATTAAAAATGTAAAGACTATTCCATATAACCCTAATTGTAATACGTTAATACTCTCACTAACTGGATTATATAATAAACTTAAATCCATATGAGGAATACCAAAAATTTTATCAACTTTTAACATTCCTGTAAAGTATGAAATAATAGCGACTACCACCATACCTATGAAGATAGCACCTTTCACCTCTAAAGCTAATAGAACAAGGATTACAAAGATACCTAAAATTGTCATATAAGCAACTGGATTTTTTAAATCACCTAATGAAAGAATCGTATGTGGGTTTGCCACGATTAATGCAGAGTTTTTAAGTCCTAAAAATGCGATAAATAACCCAATTGCAGCCGAAATTCCATATCTTAAATTATTGGGAATTGAATCGATTAAAATTTCGCGGAATTTTGTTGCTGATAATATTACAAAAATAACAGCACCTAAAAAACACGTTGCTAATAAAGTTTTATAGTTATACCCTGATGTAGCAGCTAATGTTGCAAAATACGAGTTTATTCCCATACCAGGTGCAACTACTATTGGATAATTTGCTGCTAATGCCATAATTAAAGTACCAACTAAAACTGCAATAATTGTTGCTGTAAACACTCTATCTAATGGAATACCTGCTGCTGATAATACAGCTGGATTTACTACTAAAATATAACTCATTGAGAAAAATGTGATCAAACCTGAAACTACTTCAGTTTTAACGTTTGTATTATTTTCCCTTAATTTAAAAAGACGTTCTATCATAATTAGAATTTTCTCCTTATTTATATTTTATTTCCTTTTCCAACTACACCATAATATACCTTTTTCTTTATTATGTCAAGACATTAAATTTTAACGTTCATTTTTTGTGGAATTCTATTGCTCATCAACTAAATAAAAGTTATTTTAGTTGTAAAACATAAAAAAACAACCTTGTATTTCTATAAACAAGGTTGTTTCACGAACTTTAAATTTTAACTTTACATTTAATTTCTTGCAAAATATTAACTAATAACTTATAAAATTTTTGAAAAGAATTCTTTAGTTCTATCCTCTTTTGGATTATCGAATATCTCTGATGGTGTTCCTTCTTCTAAAACTACTCCCCCATCCATAAAGATTACTTTATCAGCAACTTTTTTTGCAAAGTTCATTTCATGAGTAACTATTAACATAGTTAATCCTTCTTCTGACAGCTCTTTAATTACATCTAATACTTCTTTTACCATTTCTAGATCCAAAGCACTAGTAGGTTCGTCAAATAATAATACTTCTGGTGAGTTGGCTAACGCACGTGCTATCGCAACACGTTGTTTTTGGCCGCCCGAAAGACTATTTGGATAGACATCTTTTTTATCTTCAAGCCCTACTCTCTTCAATAATTCTATTGCTTTCTTCTCTATGTTTTCATCAGTATCATCCCCAAAAGCTTTTGGAGCTAGCGTTATATTTTCTAGAACACTCATATTTGGAAATAGATTAAAATTTTGGAATACCATTCCAACTTTTTTTCTATACTTATTGATATTTTGTTTAGTAATGTCTTCCCCGTTGTATAATATTTGTCCACCAGTAGGAGTTTCTAATAAGTTTACACAACGTAATGCTGTACTTTTTCCACTACCACTAGAACCTAGAATTACGATTTTCTCCCCTTTTTCTACACTAATATTCACACCATTTAATACTTCTAATTTACCGAATTTTTTATGCAAATTTTTTATTTCTAACAACAACGTCCTCACCTACTTTGCTAATTTTTTTTCTAGTCTTTTTACTAGGAATGATAATACTGATGTAATTATAAAATATATTGCCGCAGCTATTAAATATGGACCAAATGTTTCATAAGTTGCATTTTTTACAGTATTGGCTGCAAACATTATATCCGCTACCCCGACAAAGTATACTATTGATGATTCTTTTACTAGCGATATAAACTCATTACCTAAAGCTGGTAAACTATTTTTTAATGCTTGTGGTAAAATGATAAATTTCATCGTTTGGAAGTAACTAAGACCTAAAGAGCGTCCAGCCTCCATCTGACCTTTATCTATAGCTAATATTCCCGAACGGAAAATTTCGCTCACATAAGCTCCTGAATTTATAGATAATGCAATTATTGCTGACATAAATGGAGTAAATGATATTCCTACTTCTGGAAGAGCAAAGTATATAATCATAATTTGCACTAATATTGGAGTATTTCTAATTACTTCAACATAAATTGTTGCTAGTACATTCAATACTTTTATTGTACTTATTTTGGCTAAACAAATTACTATTCCTAGTAACAATCCTATTAATAACGCAATAAGTGATACTTTTAATGTTGTTACGGTTGCGTCTATATAAGTCGTATAATACTTTGGAAGAAAATCAAACATTTTATTTTTTACCTCTTTCTATTCACTTGCAGCAGCAAGTTTTGCATATTTATCTAATTCTTTTTCAAATAGATTTTTCTCTTTAATTTCTTTAATAACGGCATTAACTTGCTCTAATAAAGTTTTGTTGCTACCATCTTTTGCTTTTTTAAAGACAATAGCCATACCTGTTGCTTCTGGATCATTTTCTGCACTAAATGCACTAATTTTAATGTCATTGTATTTATTAATTGCAATTTTTGCTACATCATCTGGAATTAGTACTACATCAATTTTTTTATTTTTTAAATCTTGTAGTAGGCTTGGCACATCTGTTAAAGATTGTAAATCTTTATCTTCAATTTTTAATTGTTCTTTAGCATATGTTTCATATGTAGATCCTTTTTGAACTCCAACTTTTTTCCCTTTTAAGTCTGCAACTGATTTTATCTCAACAGAATCTTTGTTAACTACAAAAATACCTTTACCTGTGTAGTATATATCAGAAAAATCTACTGCTTTTTTTCTTTCTTCAGTAGGGTTTACTCCAGAAATAACCATATCAACTTTATTAGCATTTACTGCTGCAATTAGTGAATCAAAAGCCATTTCTTGGATTTCTACTTCTACGCCTAGTTTTTTAGCTATTTCTTGAGCTAGATAAATATCTGCTCCAACCACTTTCTTTTGCCCATTTTCTGTAGTTGTAAACTCATAAGGTGGATAGTCTGGAGAAACTCCTAGGACAATTTTACCTTTTTCTTTAATTTCATCCATCTTTGTTTTAGTTGTTTTTGCCCCTGAACAAGCTGTTAACGTAATTGCTGCAACCATTGCAGTTATTAATAGTAATAATTTTTTCATTTTTTTGTCTCCTTTTTATTTATTTTTTCCTTTAGATAATTATAGTAATAATAAATAAAGTCTCTTTATAGTTAAATTTGCTATCTAACTATAAAGAGACGAATTTTCGCGGTGCCACTCTTTTTGATATTCTTATACCTAGATTTTATCTCTATACCATAAAGTTACAGCTAAATAAAAAAGTCTTTTTACAATTCCTAATAGAACTGTAAAAAGACGAAATATAAATCCGCGTTGCCACTTTTCTTGGTATAAGCATACCCACTCGAACTCCTTAAGGCAGAGTAACCAATTATTTTCATAATTAACTAAAAAGTGCGTTCATTAAGAAATTAATTACCAACCTCTCACCATCGTTAGCTCGCTAAAAATTTTTTTCAAAATTACTATTCTTTTCTAAAGTTTTATTTTTATTGATACTATTTTACACCCTTAATATTTACTTGTCAAGCAAAAAATTATTATTTTTGATATTTTTTCAAAATTTTTCTTGCGATCAATACACCTATACAACTTAACGCTATTATACATACTATACCTAGGATTAACCATGGTCCTGAACCATATTTTATTGAGGTCTCCATTGCTTCAGCTGATTGACCTCTTGCTATCCAATCACTTCTGTATGAATCAGCAAAAAATATTATCGGTATCCATGCACCACACGCACTTCCTGTGTTTATCAAACTTAATGCTGCACATTGAGAAATAACATTATTATAACCAAATGTTTTTAATACAAAATCTGCTAAAAAGGCACCAGTAATCGAAGATATCCACCATGGTAAATACGCTCCTCCCATTATTGAAAATATAATCATATGTATAATTATAAAAACAGTAAATATACCAAACTTTTTGTAACTATAGCATATATATACAAAGATTATTCCTGCTAATAATCCCCATATCCCAGGTGATATGCTATGACCAAATGCACCTAAGAAGCTTGAGATAACCATTGCTATCATGTAAACTACTAATGACAATACTGTTGCCATTCCTAAAAAAATATAATCTTTTGTTTTTAATTTCATTTTTTATCCCTCCATATTTATAAAAATATTCTGAACTTCTGATTTACTTTCATTATCTAAATAAAAATCTTTTTTTATCGTCTTAGTATCTAAGTATATTATTCTATTGCATGTTTTATATAAAAACTCTATATCATGTGTAGCTATTATTAGAGCATTTTCTTTGGATAGATTTTTTAACACACTACTAACCTTTTCCATATTTATATAATCTAGACCACTAGTTGGTTCATCAAACATCAATAAATTTACATTAGATATTGCAGCTATAGAAATGAGTAACCTTTGTTTTTGCCCTCCTGACAATTCAAAAGGAATTTTATCTTTAAATTTATTTAATCCCAATTCTTCTAATAGATTATTAATTTTATCATTCTCAACTCCTTCATTTCCAAAACGTATTTCACTTAAAACTGATTCTGTAAAAAATTGATAATCCATATCTTGCATCACTAAAAACGGTTTAACATTTCCTAAAATTTTTCCTTTAGTTGGATTCATTATATTGGTAAGCATCCTTAATAATGTTGTTTTCCCTGCACCATTTCTTCCAATCAAACCGATCACATCACCTTTATTTATAGATGTTGAAATTTGCAATAGTATATCTCCATAACTTACATTATCAATCTGCAGTAGTAAGTCATTATTTTTTGAGCTAATATTTTCTAGCTGTAAATTAAATACATCTAGAGTTCTTAAAGGAAAATCAGTGGTGTTTTTCAAATCATCAATTGTTATTTCCTTAATCATGCCTTTATTTACAATTAAAACCTTATCTATTAATTTTTGAATATAATGTATTCTATGCTCTGCAATAATTATTGTATAACCTTTATTTTTCAGTTTTTCAATTAATATTGTTAATTTCTTTGCCATGCGAAAATCTAAGTTAGATGATGGTTCATCTAATATTATTACTCTCGGTATTAGTGTTAAACTACACCCAATCGCTATTTTTTGACGCTCCCCACTAGAAATATACAAAATATTCTTATCAACAATTTCTTCCAGTTCTAATAATTCAACAACTGCATTATACCTTTTTTTCATTTCATCTAGAGAAATTCCAAAATTTTCCATAGCAAATACAAGTTCACTCGTTGTGTTTGTAGTAAAAAAATGTCCTCTTGGATCTTGGCTAACATAACCAATATCTTTTGCTATATCATATGTTTTTATACTTTCTAAAGAAGTGTTATTATAATATATTTTCCCAGTTAATTCTCCTTCATATAAAGCTGGTATAAGCCCATTCATTAAATGAACAATAGTTGACTTCCCACTTCCAGATACTCCTGTTAATAAAACACACTCACCCTCATTAATTTTAAAACTCACATTATTTAACACCTTTTCTTCTGAATTCTTATAAGTAAAAGACACATTTCTAAATTCTAACATTATTTAATGCCCCCTATTAATAGAAATACAAAAATTATAAAGACAATAATTAAGAAAATATAATCAATTATTCTCATTCTCACATTATAAAATGATGTCCTTCTCATTGGTGATTCTACCCCTTTTGTCATAGCTGTTGCTGTCATTTCTTCAGCAATAAGATTCATCCTCATTAAAACTGGGACTAGCCAATACTCTAAAAATTTTAGCGGTTCTGTAATTTTTAAATTAATATTTCTCATCTTTAATGATTCTCTAATCATTCTAATTTCCAATTTATATGTTGGGAAAAATCTTAAAGCTACTGTAATACTTAACATAATTTTTTTGGGTAAATGAATTTGTTCAAATGCAGATAATAATTCATTACTTTTTATGTCTTTTACTAAAATATAAGCAATCATCATAACCGGTGTCATTCTGAGGATAATGTAAACTAATGTTCCAAATAAATCTGCAATCCAAATTATATTACTAATTGATATTAAATATGCTAGTATTGAAAAAGATATATACCAAATTATAAATTTTAATATTTGTAAATAGCGTTTGTATATAGATAAAACTACAATTGCAATCAATAGACAAATAGTTTCATAAATTATACCTTTCCCTAAAATGATAACTACTGGAAATAAAATGTTTAATATTACCAGCGTTAATGGATTTAACTTTATCATTGTATCCTCCTTACTTTTCTACTTATATTTATCTTATCAATAATAATTATCAATGTCAATTACTGTTGAAATATTTCTTTTTACATTTGCGAATTACTTACAAAATCTTAATATAATTACCAACAAATTCACAATATTATATAAAAAAGCTCAAGAATATAATATGTTATACCCTTGAACTTTTAATATCTTATTTATTTATTAAATTATATAATGTTTTAACATGTATACCTGTTGCACCTTTTGGTAAGTACCCTTCTGGTTTAGATAGATATGCTGTTCCTGCTATATCTAGGTGAATCCATGGTGTATTATTAGCCACAAAATTTTCTATAAATAAACCTGCGGTAATTGTTCCACCTAAACGACCTCCTGTATTTTTCACGTCGGCCACTGATGAATTATTTAACTTTCTAAAACTATTGTCTACTGGCATTTGCCATATTCTTTCTCCAGCCTTTTTCGATGCATTGACTAACTCATCATAAAATTTTTGATCATTAGTTACGGCTCCCGTATAGAATTCCCCAAGTGCTACTAAACATGCCCCTGTTAAAGTTGCCAAGTCTATTACTTTACTTACTTTTAATTTCTCTGTAGCATAATAAACTGAATCAGCTAATGTAATACGTCCTTCTGCATCTGTGTTCAATACCTCCACAGTTTTTCCTGATAATGTAGAAATTATATCACCTGGTTTATATGAACTTCCTGAAATCATGTTTTCACATGCACCAATAATTCCAATAACATTTGTTTTAAGTTTTCTTGTTGCTATTAGCTTCATTGTTCCTAGTACAGTTCCGGCACCCCCCATATCACAGTGCATTATATCCATACTATTAGCTGTTTGTTTTATTGAATATCCCCCAGTATCATATGTTACACCTTTTCCTACCAGACCAATAATTTCATCATTTGTTTTATCATTTATATACTTCATAACAATAAAACGAGGTTTTCTTGTTGATGCTCGTCCTACTGCCAAAAGACCTTTTAGTCCTAATTCTTCACATTGTTTTTCATCATATACCTCTACTTCTACCCCAAGTTGAGTTAATTCATTTTTTGCTATATTTGCCAAACTTTCTGGATACAAATATTCTGCTCTTTCATTTACTAAATCCCTTGCAAAGAAGATACCATTAATAACATCTTGTGCCTCTTTTACACATGATTCCAATAGTGATGAGTCTTCTTCAGTTATTAAATTGATAGTTATCTCTGGATAATCTTTTCTGTCACTTTTATATTTATCAAATTTGTATGTAGAATGCAAGAATCCTTCCACTATCGCTTTTACTAGGGAACTAGTTTTTATATTATCTAGTTTTGGTAGTTGTAATAATACCTCTTGTTCCTTAAATCTTATTAGTTCTTTCCCTAATTTGAAAAATACTTTTCTTATATCGTCTTCTAATAAGTCTTCTTTTTTCCCAAACCCCACTAAAATTTCTTTTTCACCATTAAATGGTAAATTACAATAAACTTCATTTAATTTCCCACTAAATAGTTTTTTTTCTTTTGTATAAGCTAATAATTCATTAGTATAGTCTATATCTTCAAAAATAAACGTTACTTTCGTTCCATTAGCTTTATTAAAATTAAATTTCATCATATTCACCTCATATCATAGATATTTCTTATTTATTTAATTTTTTCCACAATTTCTTTTGCAGTCTCTTTTGCCTCTAAAATAGTGTTTTCAAGATTAGTTGCTTTTTTGGACTTACCTATTATATATAAATTCGGATATTCTTCTGCTAAATAAGTTGATAAACTATTAATTTTTTCATTATACTTTTCACAACAAAATCTATAATTATCTTCTACTTTACTCACATAACATCTCTCTGGCTTACCAACGAATCCATGTACAGCACGGATCTCCTCTTCAACAATATTTTGAATCTCTTTATCAGTTTTCTTAAGAAGTTTTTTTACTGCTTCTTGGCGATTTATATAAGCTCTAACTATTTGAATACCGCTCATTTTCACATCAATCCACTTATTACTTATATATTCCAATTTAGTTAAATACTCGCTCTCCTCTTTTGGAAAAATAATTTCTCCTATTTCTCTATTTATATGCAATTCATCTCGTTTATAAACGAAAGTTAAAACTATATTCGATACATAAGTCATATCTTCAAAAAAATCTTTTATTGTTTCATCTTGAGAAAACCAAGGTAGAAAATTCTTTTGGTTTAATGTTAATATTAAATAATCATACTGATAAATACTTCCGTCAGAGTATACTAGATACTTCTCACCTTTTTTCTCTATTTTCTCTACATTCCTATTAAATTCTAAAAATACTTTCCCTGAAAAGTTAGATTCTAATGTTTCTATAAAAGATTTTAAAGTGAATTTTAATCTATATTCTCTACCTACTGTTATATTATCAATAACTCTTCTATTATACATGTCTTCTAAAATTTTATTGATGTCTTCTTTTTGAATAGTCAAAAATGATAACTCTGGCATTAAACTTACCATGTTTTGCTTAGAAACATCACTACCGTAGTGGCTAGTTAGAAGTGGTTCTATTAATTTAATATAAATATGTTCATTTATATTTGCCTTGAAAAATTCTTCTACTGTAAGTTTTTCTACATTTTCATCTTCTAATGTATTGTGCATATTGTATAAAACAGATAATTTTTCTTTAAATGTAAATATATCAGATAATAGTATTTCTTTTTTATCTAACGGATAACCATACAACATTTTATCAGGTAAATACTTTATTCCTTCTTTTGTAAAAAATACTTTTTTAGTTGATCCACTTTGTATTAGGTATCTGTGTAAACCCAACTCAACCATTAGATAAAACAAAACTCCCTGTTCATTTATAGAATTATGCCATCCATTATCATATATTTCCTGACCATATTGAAATTTCCCAAATTTATCATTTGCAAATTCTAAATCTTTTTCTATTAAATCAATATTGAACTTTTTAGAATTAGCACCTGAAAACTTATCAAGAAAATAAGCACAGCTTACCCCTGACAAATCTCCACCAATTATTGCAATATTTTTCATAGTATCCTCCCTTCTACTTAACTTTAGCTATAAATACCCTTGCCAATAAATTTGCCAGTACAAATGATAAAATATTTATACCTATTATTAAATAATCTATTCCACTTACTACAATACTTAATAATGTCAATATAAATGTTGTTATTAAAATAACTGCTGTTAATAAATTTTTAAAACTTTTAATTTTTATTTCTTCATTAACTGGTAATATACTATGCCAAATATTATTGCTTATTTGCTTATATAATGGGACAAGTTGAATAATAGTTAAATAACTATATGATATAATTACAACTAAACTCACATATACATTATTGAAGCTATAAATTATAATACCTGCTATTAACATTAATCTTAGTGCAAGAAATACTGTATTTTCTTGGCGTAAAAATACACGATAATAATAATATTTAAAACTATTTTCTACTGTGAAGTTTTGTTCGGTTAATTTTGGTAGTAATACATCAAAATATTTTCGTCTGGCAACTTTTATTCCATTTAGTGGTACATCGACAAACATACTAACAAACTTAAGATAATTTTCTTCTCTATGTCTATCATATTCTGCTGCTTCATTCCATTTTAATGCATAACCTATGTCATTATTTAGTAGTAAAGTTTTTTTCACATTACTATGATTTTTAACAATAATTATTGATGTAATTATTAAAGTAACAAAAGTAGTATATTCTAGATAATTATATTTACCAAATACGACCAATATTGGAAGAAATATATTCAAGAATAATAAAATCTTCATAAAAAACTTTTTCTCAAAATAAATAGCTTCTGCTAATCTATAGAAAACATTCACCATTACTCCTACAATAAGCATAAAGAATTGAGCTCCTACGATTCCAGTAAACTCTTCTAACCCACTAAATCCACCTATACGACTTAATAATGGTTTAATTATAAAATAAAATATAACTAAGAATAATAAATGAATAGTCGTTAATATTATTCCTGTTTTTATAGCTACTTTTCCATAATACTTTTCTAATGGAAGTAAAAATATTGCATCCGCTTCTTTTATAAAAGTCTTTACTTTTAACGATACTAAAAGATAACTGAATATCGCTGAGGCTGCAATAAAAACTGTCTTCATCTCTAACTTACTAGCATTCTCTAGCCACTGTGAATAATTAATTAGCCCTGCTCCTAGCACTATAATAAGAAACATAACTAAGTGCGAATTGAAAATATATTTACTATATGTTACTCTTGTTTCACGTTCTCTTCTTCTTCTATCATCAAAAATATTCTTTATATTACTCATCTTGACCTCTCGTAGTCAACGCTAGATAAATTTCATCTAAAGATGCATCTGTCATATTAAACTCTTTTCTCAAATCTGATAATTTTCCACTAGCCAATATTTTACCTTCATGAATTATAATGAAATTATCGCAATACTTTTCTGCTGTAGCTAGAATATGAGTAGACATCAAAATACTCGCTCCATTATCTCTTTTTTCGCACATTAAATTAATTAGATCATTAATTGCTATAGGATCTAACCCTAAAAATGGTTCATCTATTATGTATAAGTTAGGTTCTACAAGGAAAGAACAAATTATCATAACTTTCTGTTTCATCCCTTTTGAAAAATGAACTGGGAAAAATTTCTTTTTATCACTTAATTTAAATAATTTCAATAGAACATCAGCTTTTTCCCATGCTTCTTTTATATTTAAACCATATGCCATAGCTGTTAAATTTATGTGTTCTTCCAAAGTTAATTCATCATATAAAACTGGTGATTCTGGAATATAACTAATACTTTTTCTATATTTTTCATTATTTTCTCTTATTGTAATTCCATTAACCTTTATCTCCCCGTCCATAGGGCGTAATAAACCTAAAATGTGTTTAATTGTTGTGCTCTTCCCTGCTCCATTTAAACCTATTAAAGCAGTGATACTTCCTTTAGGAATCTCTATATTAATATTTTCTATAATCTTTTTACGGTTGTACCCACCACTAAGATTTTCTATTTTCAACACTTGTGTCATTTTACTATTCTCCTAGTTTTAATTTTTCTAAAATTCTATCTACTTGGTTATAAGTATTTTCTTGAGTGAAACTATTATCTACAACATAATCTCCCAGTTTTTCTTTTTCTCGGATTGGTATTTGACTTTTTATTCTTTGTAATGCCTCTTCTTTTGATAAAGAATTTCTGTTCATAAGTCTTTCTAGTTGAATTTTCTCATCTAAAGATACAACAACAATTTTTTCTACTAAATCATCAAATTTTGCTTCAAACAACAAAGGAACATCTACAAAGACTAATTTCTCATTTTTATGCACTTGTATTTGTTCTGAAATATTTTTTCTAATTTGAGGATGAATTATATTGTTTAACTCTTTTAAATTTTCATTATTTTCGAATACTAATTTCCCTAAAGTTACTCTATTTATTTCATTATCTTTTAGTATTGACTTTCCAAATTTATTGACAAGTTGTTTTTTTACTTCATCATTCTCTAGTGCCATATGCCCTATTTTATCTGCATCTATAATTGTATAACCCTTTTCTTGCAAATAGTTAGATACTAGACTTTTTCCACATGCTATACTTCCAGTAATTCCTATAATCAAAATCATCATCTCCATAAAATCACTTAAATATAATTTTATCACAAAGTTTTCTTATTTTCTATATATTAGAAGTGTATAAACTAATTATTTCTTTTAAAAAAAGATAACAAGAAATTTTATTCTTGTTATCTTTCTTAACTATTTCTCGCTGTATGGATCAATATCCATTTCTTCCAATTTAACAAACTTTCTTTTAGTCACCAATTTAAACGACATATATAAAATTAAACATATTACTGGGCAAACTAAATTGTATGACATCTGAATAATTCCACCTGTCAAATAATCAGACACTAACTGTAAAATTATAATTATTCCAAAAGAAATCAAAGCTATATAAGAGCCAATTACACCTGTTTTAGCTGTATATGGTAGTACATCTTCTGCTTTTTTCCCTTGTTTTACTATTGCTTTTCTCAAACGAATTTGTGAAATTAAAGATACCATCCAAATAATCATTACTACAATTCCTACCATAGAAAGGAGCATATAATATCCTTTGGGATTATATTTTTCAAAAATAAAACATAGTATCATAAATATAACTGAAAATGATAACGCAATTGTTGGAGTAGAGTTTGAGTTTAATTTTTTAAATGATTTTGGTCCATAATTACTCAAACTCAATGAAAATAGCTGTCTACTAGAAACATATATACCAGAATTTGCTGCTGAAAGCACAGAAGTTAATATTACTATATTCATAATAACAGCAGCTATTCCTAAACCAATATTTTGAAATACAATTGTAAAAGGGGACGCTGTAACATTATTAGTATCTAAGAGTCTAGGATCATCTGCAGACACTATAGATGAAATAATAAACATAGTTGCTATATAAAATATTAAAATTCTCCAAAATACCTGCTTTACAGCTTTAGGCATAGTCTCTTTAGGGTTAGGTGATTCTCCTGCTGTTACTGCAACAATCTCAGTTCCCCCAAAAGAAAAAGCCGCTGTTGAGAAAATTCCAAACAATCCTAAAAGACCTGCAGTAGAAGTTTTTTCTCCATTTTTTATGAAAGTTGTTATTCCTGCATCAGTATTATTAGTTATTCCAAAAATAATTGCTGCTCCTACTATAAGAAATACAATTACTGTTAAAACTTTTATTATAGTTATCCAGTATTCTACCTCTCCAAAAACTTTTACACTTACTAAATTTAAAATATATAATAACACTAAAAAAAACATACAAATATAAAATGTAGAGAATTGTCTAAAAAATTCCCAGTAGTGTAAAATTTTCGATAAAGTTATAATATCTACACTAGATACCAAGATCCATAATATCCAATATAACCAACCTATACCAAAACCTAATCCTGGATCAATAAATCTTGTTGCATACGAACCAAATGAACCAGAAACAGGATAAAATGTAGCTAGTTCTCCTATAGAAGCCATTAAAAAGTAAATAACAACTCCGATTAAGCCATACGTAAATACAGCACCATAAGAACCTGCTTTACTAACTACAGCACCACTAGCCATAAACAAACCAGTACCTATACATCCACCAATTGCTATCATTGTTATGTGGCGTGCTTGTAATTTTCTTTCCATTTTTTGATTTGTCATTCTATACATCCTTTCTCTAAAGTATTTTATAATTGATTATACTAGACTTTTCTATTTTTGTAAATTGTTTCTAGAAAACATATATGTATTTTCATTTTAATACTATAAAAAAAAGACGATTTCCATATTAGAAATCGTCCTTAGTATTTATTATATTTCTCTTCTAGTTCTTCTTCTTGGACGTGGATACATTTCTTGTTCTACTTCATTTTTTCCATACCCACTTGTAAATGAACTAGCTTCTGGTTGTGCTGGACGTTGCGCTAAAATATCTCTTTCAACACTAACCCCGTCTTCTTCAAATCCAGTAGCGATAACTGTAACAATAATTTCATCTGTTTTTTCTAAATCTTCGTTAAATACTGTACCGAAAATCATGTTTACTTCATCGTCACTAGCTTCTTGAACAATACTTGCTGCTGCTTGTGCTTCAAATAAACTTAGTGATGGGCCACCAGTAATGTTTAATAATACACCTTTTGCTCCTACGATAGAAGTTTCTAATAATGGTGATGAAATTGCTTTTTTAGCAGCTTCAATTGCTCTGTTTTCACCAGTTGCTACACCAATTCCCATTAATGCAGAACCTTGGTCAGCCATAATAGCTTTTACATCTGCAAAGTCAAGATTAACTGTTCCTGATACGTTAATTAAATCAGATATACCTTGAACACCTTGGCGTAAAACATTATCAGCCTCAACAAATGCTTGCATCATTGGAGTAGATTTATCTACGATGTCTAATAATCTATCATTAGGGATTACGATAAGCGTATCTACCGCACCTTTAAGTGAATTAATTCCGGCTGTAGATTGTACTTGACGCTTTTTACCTTCGAAATTGAACGGACGAGTGACAACACCTACTGTTAATGCTCCTAATTCTTTTGCAATACTTGCTACGATTGGAGCTGCTCCAGTACCTGTTCCTCCTCCCATACCAGAAGTTACAAATACCATATCTGCACCTTCTAGAGCTGCTTCAATTTTATCTTTTGTTTCTTCAGCGGCTTTACGTCCTACTTCAGGATTAGCACCTGCACCCAATCCTTTTGTTAGCTTCTCTCCAATTTGAATTCTTACATCTGCTTTAGAACGTTTTAAAGCTTGAGCATCTGTATTGATTGCGATAAACTCTACATTTTTTATTCCACTTTCTTTCATTCGGTCAACGGCATTTCCTCCACCGCCACCTACACCGACTACTTTAATTACTGCTGATTGATCAAATTCTTCAAACATTATTTAATTCCTCCTATTATTATTCAAAAAATGAATTATACATCTTACTAAGTTTAGAAAAGAAGTTTTGTTCTTTTTTATTTTCTTCTTTATTATTTACGTCTTCTTCGTAATAATCATTCTCTTCATCATGTTCAATATTTTTATCGTCTGTAATTAGACTCTCTGCAGTTGGAGTAGGTATAGCTATCTCCTCTACAGTTGAAATGTTTTCAAAAGTTGAATTCGTGTTTTTTATGATAGGTACATCTTCTGTTACTTGATAACCAAGTAACGATTCCATTTTATAACTGCTTGTTAGCGCTCCTACTACCACTGATAATTCTGGAGAATTAGCTCCTATTATTTTAGGGGAACCAATTCTTACGTTCATTTTTCTTAGCATATCTTTTGCTAATTCCAAAACACCTGGCATTTGAGTAGTTCCACCCGTTAAAACAACATTTCCTTTTACTCTATTAATACCTGCTTTTCTTAAAACATCAAAAGAACGTAAAATTATTTCTTCAACTATTTCTTCAATGTAGTCTGCTAACTCTTTTTGCGTATAGGGTTCTTCATTAGGCTCTAAGTTATCTAATTCAATAATAACCTGTGGTGAAGCCATATCATAAAAAGCATGCCCTTGAGTTAACTTTATTTCCTCTGCGCGTTTCATAGGTACATTTAGGACATCAGAAATCATTCTAGTTATATCTTCTCCAGCAAGTTCTATAGATTGTGATAATTGTAAAATTCCATCTTCAAAATAACTTACTGTTGTAAGCCCTGCTCCTATATCGATAACAACAGAACCATAATCTTTCTCTTCTTCGTTTAAAAGTAATTCTCCTAACGCATGAGAAGTACAAAATGTTTCATTACAATCAAGTCTTAAATTCTCTATACACTTATATATTGTATGCAAGTGCGTTTTAGAAGTAAGAACTCTATTCCCAGTTATCTCAAAAGTATTATGTACAGTCATTCCTTTTGGTTTTCTAATATTTTCAATATCATCTAACCTATAGTAATCTGGAATTACTTGAACTACTTCTCTTTCCCTTGGTAATGGTAAAATTTTAGCTTCTTCTATTACTTCCTCTATATCTCTACCATCAATATCATGTTTTGTATCAAACTTAATTTCTGCTACACTTTTCTTAATATGAGTGTGTATACTTGGAACTGCTACATATACTGATCTTATATCTTTATTAGCTTCACTTTTGGCAATATCAATCGCTTTTTGAATATCCCTAGATGCTGATTCCACATCAATTATATTTCCTCGTTTTATCGATGTAGTTTTCACAATTCCTACACCTAGTATATTCAATTTTTCATATACTACATCTGCTATAATCACTTTTATACTCGATGATCCTAAGTCTATTGAAGTATATAATTGTGAACTCAAGTCAAACACTCCTTCCTTAATAATATCTTATATTTCTTTAATAATAAAATTGTAAATACACAACAAATTCTATTTACACATACTAAATTATATCACAAAATTAAAAAAAAAAATATGAAAAAAGCTAAAAAAATTAAAATTTTATTAAAATATTTTTAAATTGTAATATAATTTCATTATATCTTTTAATTACTTGTTAACTAGAGAAAAAATCTATCCAAGACTGAAAATTTCGAATAGATTTTAATTTATTATTTTTACTAAGTATTTTTTCTTTTATTTGCTTGAGTCGACGCTTGATTATTATTTTGTGAATTTATCGTACGGTTTTGAGTTGTGTTTTTATCACTTGAAGAATTATCTTCTTTATTTTGAGATTCAGAAGTTGTTTTTTCTTTATCATTACTTGTATCTACTGAATTTTTAGCTAATAAGTTCTTAATGTTTTGGATACGTTGTTTTTCACTTTTAGACGTTTCTAAATATGCACCATTAATCAAATTTAATGTTGTATTTTTTTTGTCATCAATATACTTAGAAATTTCATCATAATAATTAAGTTTTTGTGCGAAATTTGCTCTTGAAACTTTTATTTTTTGACCATCATTCATGTATATTGTTAAATTTCCATCATCTTCGCTAATTATTTCGGATATTTGAATTAGAATTTCTTGTTTTAATTCTAATAGATTTTTATAAACTTCTTTTAATTTTTCTTCATCTTCTTTGAAGTTTTCTAATATAGGTAAATTATAATTATTACGAACTTGACCACTATACGTTCTTCCATTTTCCATAATTATCTCTATTTGCCCATCAGTCTTTTTATTTTTAGCAATAAACCTATATTCTTCTACTTTTATATCAATTTTTGACGGGAATGTACTCTTTACAGTGACCTCTTTAAATATACTATATTTGTTTTTAATATTATTTCTTACTTCATCATCTTTTATAGTCCATGTTTTTAAATTAGAATTTATATTCCCAGCAGCTAAAATCTCATCTTTAGTTATTTGATTTTCACCAGAAACATTAATAGTTTTAAGTTTCACATAGCTACTAAACATGAATCCCACACCCAAAATTACGGTTAAAAATAACAATACTATTAAAGATAATTCTCTTCTTTTTTTCTTTTTTATTTTTTCTAGTGAACTTTTTCGCTTATCTTTATTAATCTTCGAAAGTAGCTTTTTATTTTTTTCATTCATACACAGTTAGTCCTCACTACTGATTTTTTCAAACATAGTAATAAATTCGTCTCCACGATCTTCAAAGCACTTATATTGATCCCATGATGCACAAGCTGGTGATAGTAACACTGTATCTCCGTCTTCTGCTAAACTGCTAGCTAACTTAGTAGCATCTGCAACTTTTATGGCTTTAATACATTTTACATTATGCTGAATTGCTAAACTATATAATAATTCTTTACTTTCTCCTACTACAACCATAACTTTTATTTTACTTAGATATGGAATTAACTCTTTAAAGTTAATTCCTCTATCCTTACCACCACATATTAAAATAATATTTTTATCGAATCCTGATAACGCGGTTGTTGTTGCTACTGGATTAGTTGCTTTAGAGTCATTGTAATATTTTACACCTTTGTATTCTCCTACATATTGCAATCTATGCTTAACTCCACTAAAATTATACAGTACTTGTTGAATAGCATCTGTACTTGCGCCTTTTAAATAAGAAATAATAGCTGCATTTATTGCATTTTCAACATTATGCATACCTGGTAGTTTAAGTTTTGTACTATCAAATAACTCCGTTTCTCTAAACATTACTATATTTTCTTTAATATATACATCTGCGCTTATATTTTCTTTTGTATCATAGAAAATTATAGTAGCCTTAATTTTATCTAAATTATACTTTTCTTTTTCTTTTATATTTATAATTAAGAAGTCATCTTTGGTTTGATTTACATATATTTTTTTCTTAGCATTTTGATAATTTTCTAAATTCCCATGATAATCTAAATGTCCTTCGCCTAAATTAGTTATCACTGCTATGCTTGGCTTGAAATATTTAGTTCCTTCTAATTGGAATGATGAGACTTCTGTAACAATTAGTGACTTCGGATGATTATAGGCTACTTCTATACTTGGATAGCCGATATTTCCAGCTAAAAATACATCTTTATTAGCTTTTTTTAATATATCATAAGTCATTTGTGTTGTAGTTGTTTTTCCATTTGTTCCCGTTATAGCAACCATATCAATAGAGAATAGCGTATTAGCTAATTCAATTTCTGTGATAATATCTATTCCCATTTCCACAGCTTTCTGTAAAAACTCTATTTGATATTTTATTCCTGGATTTTTAACTATTAAATCAACTGTCTCTAATAATTCAAGTGGGTGTCCACCATCAATTATTTCTATTCCCAATCCACGAAGTTCTTGAGCTTTTTCATCATTACTCAAATCGTCATAAGAGTTTAACTTAACATCATACCCCAGTTTCTTTAAAATTTTTACAGTTGAATATCCACTTCGTGCAAAACCCAAAACTAATATTCTTTTATTTTTTAAATTAATCATTTTATAATACCCCAATAAAATATCCTATTGCAGATGATATTACTGCAATAATCACGAATATGTATACTGTTTTCACCTCACCATATCCCGTCAATTCAAAATGGTGGTGTAATGGTGACATTTTAAAAATTCTCTTTCCTGTTTTTTTAAAGTATGCAACCTGAATGATTACTGATAATGTTTCTAGAATATACACTAAACCAATAAATAAAAATACTATTTCTTTGTGTAATATTATTGATATAGCTGCTAAAATTCCACCTAATGCAAGAGAACCTGTATCTCCCATAAAAATTTTTGCAGGCTTTTTGTTAAATAATAAAAAGCCTAATAGCGCACCAACAATAGCCAAACAGAATACTAACACTGGAAAATTATTTTCTTTATACGCCAACAGCGCAAATGTACTGGTTGTTATTATCGTTACACTTGTAGCTAGACCATCTAGCCCATCTGTTAAATTAACTGCATTCGAAAATCCTGTCTGCCAAAATATAACAAATAACAAATATAAATAAGAAATATTTAGCTGATAATTAATTATTGGTATTTCTATAAAGTTGACATTATCATATACTAATGATACTAAAATATAAAATATTAATGAAAATACTATTTGCAATAATAATTTTTTTCTTGGTGATAAACCATCATTTTTCTTTTTTACAACTATTAACATATCATCTATATAACCAATTATTGCAAATGACACTGTCGTATAAATGAATAATAAATAATATTTTATATTTTCGCTATTTAAAAACATAGCTATTATAAGAGCCACAACAATTGCCAGGATAAATGAAATTCCTCCCATTGTCGGAGTACCCTTTTTATGAATATGACTCTGTGGACCTTCTTGTCTTATTTCTTGACCAAATTTAAGATAATGTAAATATTTTATTAATTTCGGTAGCATCACTACAGTTAGCAAAAATGCCACTAGCAATAACGATATAGCAATTATTACACTTGAATTACCCATTTCGTTCTCCTAACTAAATTTTATTTTTATATTATCCCCTTTTTTCACTATTCTTCTAGCTGGTACTGATTGTTGTTTTACATAACCATTTCCTTCGGTTTCTATATTTAAACCAGCTAACTCAGCATAATTTAAAACATCAGCTTTAGACCATCCTAAAAAATTAGGCAATATCATATTTTCATTTGAACTCAATAAAAATACTTTATCATCTTTCTTCAATATATTACCTTGAGAAGGAAATTGTCCCAATACTTCATCTCCCGAACCTATAACTACTATATTTTTTGTTTGTGTAGATAATTTTGAAATAACTTCATTAATATTTTTCCCTTGGAAATTATCCATCATATAATTTTGAAGATTTTCATCACTACTTGTTTTTTTAACATTCAAATAATTTAATATATTTTGCATTATAGGTTTAAATATCTCTGATGCCCCATTAGCAGAACTTTCAGCAAGTTTTTTATTTGGAAGTTTCATTCCTACATATAAAATTACTTCAGGATTTTCACTTGGAGCATACCCTATAAATGAATGTAACACTTTATATGGACTCTTGTAGTATGTTCCTGTTTTCGGATCAACGACTTCGGCTGTCCCTGTTTTTCCAGAAACACTATAATTTTCTATAGAGTAACGTTTACCACCTGTGGCCCATTCCCCATTTACAACACCATAAAGTTCTTCTTTCATTTTTTCTGCTGTTGTTTTTGAAATTGGTGTTCCAACAACAGTTTTTTTACCTATATTAACATCTTTATCTAATGTTTTATCATGCACTCTTTGTAAAAAATACGGTAATAGCATTTGGCCTTCATTCAAAATAGCCGTTTCTGCCTGAACCATTTGCATAGCAGTAACCGTACTACCTTGACCGAACACCGTAGTTGAGGCTGATACTTTATTATTAAATACTAAGTCACCCGTAGCCTCATTACCATATAAAGAATTTGTACTTTTCCCAAATCCAAAACTCTCTAATCCTGTTTTTAATTTTTCTCTACCTAACCTTTCCAATAAAGTAAGCATAAGTGTATTAGATGATTGTTGGAAACCATGTCTCTGAGTAATAGTTCCCCATCCTGTTTTATTCCAGTCATAAATAGTAGCGTCTTCTACTCTATATGAACCAGATTTATAATATGCATTTGGATTATAGACATTATTTTCTACCATTAACGACATTGAGAACGTCTTTAGAGTAGATCCAGGCTCATACGCTGAATTATAGAATATATTCGCCCATGCTTTCTCCAAGTTTTCTTGAGTATTCGGGTTAAAAGCTGGAGTTTGTCCTAACCCTAAAATTTCTCCAGTTTTAGCACTTACAGCTATTGCAAATGCACTTTCCGGCTCATATTTATCATGGATATCTTTTAAAGTATTATCTATAAATCCTTGAATATTTTTATCTATAGTTAAGTAAATATCTGCACCATCAACTGGGTTAATTTCAACTTTTGGAATATTAGAAACTATTTTCCCCCATGCATCTTTTGCATATGTTATATGACCTTCTTTTCCTCTTAAATAGTAATCAAATGTTTTTTCTATTCCTAAGCGACCTGTTATTAAATCACTATCTGGAGAATTTTGAGCAAAGCCTAAAAAGTTCCCTAACATACTACCATTTGGATAATACCTCTTCGTTGTTGCTATAAACTGTATTCCTGGTAAATTTAGTGCTTCTATTTTTTTCTTATTCTCTATACTTATATCTTTTCCAGCTGTACCAAACTCTACCTGGTAAACACCCTGTTTTAATAATATTTCTTTTATCTTACTTTTATCTAATTTAATAAAATTAGATAGCTCATCAGCAGTCTTGTCTACATCCACTACATGACGAGGATTTTTTTCATCTTCTGTAGCCTTATCAGATACAACAGCAACAAGCTTATATGATTCTATATTGTCTGCCAATATATTACCATTTCTATCAAATATTTTTCCTCTTTTAGGTTGTAAACTAGTATCTATTTTATATTTCTTATCCGCAAGTTCAGACAGATTTTGACCTCTAACAGTGCCAATAAGCATCATTTGGCCTATATTAATGATAACTACCCATACAAAGAAAAAAACAAAAATTAGAAGAAATACTATTTTTGTTCTTTCCCTTGAAATATAATCTTTTTTTTCTAAACTTTTTCTGTCTTCCAGAAACTTCAAAGTAAATAGTTTCCTAAAAAGTTTTTTCAATTATCTCACTACCTTTATATTGTCTTTTTGAGTTTTCATACCCATAGTCTCAGCTATTTTTTTAACTCTTTCATACGAAGACAAATCATTTATAATAACCTTTTGCTCATTATTATCTTTTTGTTTTTCCGAAATTATTACATCATTTTTTTGCTGAGCACTTCTTAATGAATAAAGTTCTCCCTTATAGTTTAACATAACTACGTTAGCAAGTAAAATAACTCCTACAAAAACACCATATCCTGCTTTTTCTAAAAAATTAAATTTTACCTTTTCCTGAACTTTTCTTACTCCATATTCATTGCTATATACTTTTAACGTTGCCATTAACCTTTTCCTACTCTTTCATTTGTACTTCTGCTATACGTAATTTTGCACTACGTGATCTATTATTTTCTTCTAACTCTTTATCCGTTGGATAAATTGGTTTTCTTGTTATAATTTTTAATTTAGCTAAACTTTCTTCTGGTAATATTGGAAGATTTTTAGGAATATCTTTTCTTTTTGCATATGAATTAAATATTTGTTTGCATATTCTATCTTCTAGTGAATGAAAAGTAATGACCGATATTCTTCCATCTTTTTTTACAATGTCTATTGCTTGCTCTAACGAATCTTCAAAAACTGATAGTTCATTATTTACAGCTATTCTTATCGCTTGAAAAACTCTTTTCGCAGGATGCCCACCTGTTCTTCTTTTAGCTGCTGGTATAGATTCTTTTATTATATCCACTAATTCAAAAGTTGTTTCTATTGGTTTTTCTAAACGTTTCTTTTCTACATTTCTTGCTATTTGCTTAGAAAATTTTTCTTCACCATAACGATAAAATATTTTAACCAATTCGTTATAATCATATTCATTTACAATTTCGTATGCACTTATTTTTGCATCCGTGTCCATACGCATATCTAGTCTTGTATCATAATTATAACTAAAACCTCTTTCTGGTGTGTCTAATTGTGGAGAAGATACTCCCAAGTCATAAAGCACTCCATCTACTTCTGTAACACCATGCTCTAGTAACTTTTCTCTCAAGTTTTTAAAATTAGATTTTATAAAAACAACCTTATCTGCATAATCTTTTAATTTATCTTTTGCATTTTCTAACGCAACGCTATCTTGATCAAAAGCATATAGCTTTCCATCAGTTAATTGTTTTAAAATTTCTAAACTATGCCCTGCTCCACCTAAAGTGCAATCTACGTATACACCATTTTCTTTTATATTTAATCCAGCAACAGCTTCGTTTAATAATACACTGTAATGTTTAAACATTTCTCATCCATCCTAAAAGTCAAAATCTTCTAATTCTTCTGCTATTTCCTCAACACTAGCCTCACTCTCAAGAAGAAGATCTTCCCAGTGAGCTTTATCCCAAATTTCTATTCTATTAGATAAACCATTTACTACACACTCTTTATTTAAAAATGCATGTTCTATTAAAGCATTAGGAATATTTATTCTTCCTTGTTTATCTATCTCTACTTCCGTAGCCCCTGAAAAGAAAAAACGTTGGAAAGTACGTGCGTTTTTCTTAGTAATAGGTAGTGATTTTATTTTACTTTCCACTTTTTGCCACTCTTTTAGTGAATAGCCAAATAAACAAGAGTCCAGACCTCTTGTTATAATAAATTTTTCACCTAATTCATCTCTGAATTTTATTGGTATACTAAGCCTTCCTTTAGCATCCATTTTATTATTGTATTGACCTATAAACACTACCCTCACCACCTTACTTCTATAATTTACCACATTTCCCCACTTTTTTCCACTATTTTGAGAAAAATAATTGTTTTTTTTTATTATTTTTTTAAAGATATCTTTTTATGATTATAAAACCTTATTAAATAAGGCTTTATAATTATATTCTAAATTTAATAGTTTTCCCTCTTAAAAATAAAAAATGTCGAATAACTATATGTTATTCGACATTTTTTTATTTATATTTAATTATTATATTCACGCTCATTATCACCATTCAAAAAGTGCACAGTGCTTAAAGATTTTATACGTTGTATAATTCGTAAGGATTTCGTTTGATCAACTGAATTTCTTGAGTTAGCTAATAATTCAGCTAAGTCATCTAGACTTAAGTTTGATGAGAAAAATGTTGGTAAATTTTCTGCCTCTCTATAATTTATAATCGGGCCTAAAACTTCATCACGAATGAATTCAGTAATATTTTCAGCTCCTATATCATCTATGATTAAAATTTCATCCGCTCTAACTAAATCTATATATTGATCATAATTATTAGAACTTATTTTACTTTTTATCTTTCTTATAAATTCCGGATAATATAAGATAGTGGGCTCTTTCCCTTGTTCTTTTAGGTAATTATAAATACAGCCCATTAAATAAGTTTTCCCCATCCCTGTTGGGCCATATATATATACTCCTTTTTTAGCTTGACCATCTAAAATATTTTTACATGTCTTTATTATTTCAGTTGCAAGATGCCCTTTTTCCTTACTTTTTGATAAGTTTTGAAATGTATATGTAAGTACTTTTTTAGGTATAAATTCTGTTTTGATTCTATTATTAAGTTGCTGATTTAGCTTTTTATTTTTATATTCATATGTTTCCGAATATACTATATTAACTCTTTTTCCATCAATTATCAGTTTAGGTTTATGCTCGATATTTAAGTCGGAATCTTTTGAAATATAATACTGATAAAATTTTTCCAAATTCTCTTCTATATGTTTACGCGTGAAATTATTTTCTTGAATAAACTTTATAATTTCTGGATCTTTTAATACTTTTTCAGATATAAATTTTTCATAAGTATTCTCTGTATTCATAGACATAACACTAGATAACTTTTTCATTATGTGTCCTTCTTCCTTGTAAGTTCTTTCATCATCTCATTATACGCATCTTCGTCTTCTTGAGTAACAACACGATTCTGTGATGATTTTATTGTAGAAATATTCTCCATCTGTTGTTTTAAATATTCTGGGAAAGGCGCCTTATAAACTTTCCTATTAGTATTTGAGTTCCATACTGATGCTGTTTTTTCAGCATTTTTTCTAACAGTCCTCATATTACGTGATTTTCTAACAAATTCGATAGCATCTTTTGCTCCTAATAATCGTTGACTTTGCCAACTACTAGCAATTTTATCTATATAATTTTTATGTGGTAATCCTGAACTATTACTAGTATTTATAGAATACTCTAACAAAATATTTAAAACACCTGTTGGAAAGTTATATTTTTCCTGAATCTCAGTAATATTTCTTGCATCAACATTAGATAAAACTAAGCCTTTTTGCTTATTTAAATAGGTTATATAATCTATATTGTCTACTTCTCGTATAAATTTATCTTCTTCTGTAAGTTGTTCTTTCTCTTCTTCTACTAATTTTTTATTTAACATCTTATCTAAAGTTGGAACTTCTTGTTTTCTAACATTTACATAAAGCTGAGTTAAATAATTTTTTAACTTCTCTACATTTAGTGTACTCTCCCCAGCATTTACATCAGCAACTTTTTCTATTGCTTTTGCCATATCTGAAGGTGTTACTTTATATAGATGCGCTAATCCTAAAATATTATTTTTAATATTACTCTTCTCAATTACTTCTGATAAATAACTATTAGCTAAATAATAATTTAGCTTTGAAAAGTCAAAGAAATATTCATCAAAATTCGGACCAGAAGCTAAGTCTGTTTTGGTAAAACCAGATTCATAGCTATCTAAATTCTCCAAGTTATAAATATCTGAAAATTTAACGGTTAATTCTTCAAAATTGTTAAAACTAACCTTATCAAAAGAATAATAAGTTTTTATTTCATTATATTCACTATTTCCTATAGTATTTTCTAATAATTGACACAAAATAGGTGTGTTAAAAAATTCAAAGAAGCTTAGTGCTTCTTTTATTTTATAAACGTACTGTTTCCCTGATGAATTATTTATATAAAATGATTGTAATAAACCAATAGCTTCTAATTTTTTACGAGCGATTATAAATTTATTAACATCTAATGCTAAATTATCAAAAATATCATAATGTAAATAATTCTTTGATAAATTTGTATCTCCAATCATTTTGCTTCCCAAAAATTGGTATAACTTGACTGCATCAGAGCCTACTAAAGGTAAGTATAGTAAGTTTAATTCAGTTGTTCTTAGAGAAACATTATAATCATTATATACGCAGTAAAAATCTTTTTGAAATACTTTATCTTTCATTATTTTCATCCATTACTTCTATAATAATTTGAGTGTATTCTAAAGCAAAGATAAATTCAGGATTATAATCATATTTTATTTTATCATCATTTCTTAGTGGTGCAAAAAAAGATTTTACTAATATTGGATAAATATTATCTAACAATAATTTAGCATTGTCATTCTCATATAATGTTCTCAAGAAATTAAATACTTTATGTACACTACTCAAAAACTCTTCTTTAGACGGCGTTGTTACATTAGTATAACTATCTATTTTAGTAGAAAAACTTAAAATATTTTTTTTATCTTTTTTAGCTACAAATGTTCTAAGATCATCAATTAAGTCATACATATAGTTGAAGAATGATTCAAAGTTCTCTAAATACTCATTATTAATTATTTTTGACTCATTCTTTAATAACAGTTTATTAATGTTATAGTCTGTAACAAATAAATAAATTTTATACAAATCAGCAAACTCTATATCATTTAATTCACAATAATCTTTTATTATAGAATTTAGACTCTTACCTTCTTTATAAATATTATATAACGTATTTAGCCAAATAAATTCTTCCAATTTCTTATCATTAATTAATGTAATCAAGTAATTGTTAAATCTATATTCTTCTTCATCTTCAAATAGAATAGCAGTTCTTCCTTCTATTCTTAATAAAATATCATTAAATTCTTCTTCAATATCTTTATCATAATTTTCATCATCAAAAGATCCTTTTAATTCTGCTTTTACTCTCGTAAATTCCTCACGACTATTATCTAAACTCTCTAATCTTTCTTTGAAAACTTCATTAAAAGATGGATTTTGTGAATGATAATACATTTCTATTGCCTTATTAAATTCTAAAACTTTTGCTAAAATTTTAATATATGCAACCTTAATGTTTTTATCGTTAGAAATATAGTTAATTTTTCTTAATGCATTTAATATATCTTTTTTATTTTCACCAGTTAAAACTAGCGTTTTTTCATCTTCCAAATAAAACATTCCTAACCCTCCTAAAGTATATTATTATAATACTCCATTTCTGCAATAAAATCAAAATAAAAGTAAGTTATTTATATTAAAAAAGAACCTTCCGGATGGAAGGTTCTCTCAGTTGCCTGGCAACGTTCTAGTCTTGCAGGGCGTAAACCCAACTACATTCGACGCTAAAGAGCTTAACTTCTGTGTTCGGTATGGGTACAGGTGTGTCCTCTTCGCTATCGCCACCAGACGAAAACTTCATACATATATTATATCATCTTTTCTTTGCTTGTCAACAAATTTCTTCAGAACTTCACTTGATTAAGTCCTCGACCTATTAGTTTTAGTCAGCTACATGTGTTACCACACTTACACTCCTAACCTATTCTCCTTGTCGTCTTCAAGGGGTCTTAATATCCGTGGGAAATCTCATCTCGAGGGGGGCTTCATGCTTAGATGCTTTCAGCTCTTATCCCTTCCGTATTTAGCTACCCAGCTATGCCACTGGCGTGACAACTGGTACACCATTGATACGTCCATCCCGGTCCTCTCGTACTAAGGACAGCTCCTCTCAAATTTCCTACGCCCACGACGGATAGGGACCGAACTGTCTCACGACGTTCTGAACCCAGCTCGCGTACCGCTTTAATGGGCGAACAGCCCAACCCTTGGGACCGACTACAGCCCCAGGATGCGATGAGCCGACATCGAGGTGCCAAACCTCCCCGTCGATGTGAACTCTTGGGGGAGATAAGCCTGTTATCCCCAGGGTAGCTTTTATCCGTTGAGCGATGGCCCTTCCATGCGGAACCACCGGATCACTAAGTCCTGCTTTCGCACCTGCTCGACTTGTAAGTCTCACAGTCAAGCTCCCTTGTGCCTTTACACTCTGCAAATGATTTCCAACCATTCTGAGGGAACCTTTGAACGCCTCCGTTACTCTTTGGGAGGCGACCGCCCCAGTCAAACTGCCCACCTGACACTGTCTCCCGGTTTCGCCGAGGGTTAGAATTTCAATACAGCAAGGGTAGTATCCCAACAGCGCCTCCTCATACACTGGCGTGCATGATTCCTAGGCTCCTACCTATCCTGTACATACTGCATCAAAATTCAATATCAAGCTACAGTAAAGCTCCATGGGGTCTTTCCGTCCTGTCGCGGGTAACCTGCATCTTCACAGGTACTATGATTTCACCGAGTCCATCGTTGAGACAGTGCCCAAATCGTTACGCCTTTCGTGCGGGTCGGAACTTACCCGACAAGGAATTTCGCTACCTTAGGACCGTTATAGTTACGGCCGCCGTTTACTGGGGCTTCAATTCATACCTTCGCTTACGCTAAGCACTCCTCTTAACCTTCCAGCACCGGGCAGGCGTCAGCCCCTATACTTCACCTTTCGGTTTTGCAGAGACCTGTGTTTTTGTTAAACAGTCGCTTGGGCCTATTCACTGCGGCCTACTCTCGTAGGCACCCCTTCTCCCGAAGTTACGGGGTCATTTTGCCGAGTTCCTTAACGATGGTTCTCTCGCTCACCTTAGAATTCTCTTCCCAACTACCTGTGTCGGTTTGCGGTACGGGCACCTCTTATCTCGATAGCGGCTTTTCTTGAGAGTTTGGCTTCATTGACTTCGCTACTTTAATTTCGCTCCCCATCACACTTCAGTCTTACCAAGCAGCGGATTTGCCTACTACTCAACCTTTGTGCTTAGACGTCCTATTCCATCAGGACGATCAATTAGCCTCCTCTGTCCCCACTTCTCTCAATCGATATTTGGTGGTACAGGAATTTCTACCTGTTGTCCATCGGCTTCACCTATCGGCTTCACCTTAGGTCCCGACTTACCCAGAGCGGACGAGCCTTCCTCTGGAAACCTTAGTCTTTCGGTGGATAGGATTCTCACCTATCTTTCGCTACTCACACCGGCATTCTCACTTCTAACCTCTCCACCTCGCCTTCCAGCTCGGCTTCTATGATGTTAGAACGCTCTCCTACCATATAACATTAGTTATATCCGCAGCTTCGGTTGTATGTTTAGCCCCGGTACATTTTCGGCGCGATGTCACTCGACCAGTGAGCTATTACGCACTCTTTAAATGGTGGCTGCTTCTAAGCCAACATCCTGGTTGTCTGTGCATCATCACATCCTTTTCCACTTAACATACAATTTGGGACCTTAGCTGGCGGTCTGGGCTGTTTCCCTTTCGACTACGAACCTTATCACCCGCAGTCTGACTCCCGTTGATATTTATCTGGCATTCGGAGTTTGTCTGAATTCGGTAACCCGGGATGGGCCCCTAGTCCAAACAGTGCTCTACCTCCAGTAAACTCACAACGAGGCTAGCCCTAAAGCTATTTCGGAGAGAACCAGCTATTTCCAAGTTCGATTGGAATTTCTCCGCTACCCACAGCTCATCCAAACACTTTTCAACGTGTCCTGGTTCGGTCCTCCATTCAGTGTTACCTAAACTTCAACCTGGCCATGGGTAGATCACTTGGTTTCGGGTCTACTCCATCATACTATTTCGCCCTATTAAGACTCGCTTTCGCTTCGGCTCCATGTCTTCCACTTAACCTCGCATGATAAAGTAACTCGCCGGTTCATTCTACAAAAGGCACGCCATCACCCCCTAAAGGGCTCTGACTACTTGTAAGCACACGGTTTCAGGTTCTCTTTCACTCCCCTCCCGGGGTTCTTTTCACCTTTCCCTCACGGTACTGGTTCACTATCGGTCACTAGGTAGTATTTAGCCTTACCAGATGGTCCTGGTAGATTCCGACGGAATTCCTCGTGTTCCGCCGTACTCAGGTGCTCTCTCACGCCAACTTAGCATTTCGTATACAGGACTTTTACCTTCTACGGTCTATCTTTCCAAATAGTTCTACTATACTTTGTCATACGCTTTGTTGAGAGTCCTACAACCCCAATATGCATGCACATTGGTTTGGGCTCTTTCCCTTTCGCTCGCCGCTACTTAGGAAATCGATTTTTCTTTCTCTTCCTGCAGGTACTTAGATGTTTCAGTTCCCTGCGTTACCTCGCTTTCGCGTACCGCCCTTTTAAAAGCGGTGGGTTCCCCCATTCGGATATCTACGGATCTTTGCTTACTTACAGCTCCCCGTAGCATTTCGTCGTTTGTCACGTCCTTCTTCGGCTCCTAGTGCCAAGGCATCCTCCGTGCGCCCTTTACTACTTAATCGTGTGTAGCTTTTACGCTTCGTTCTTCTTCCTTGAACTCTTGTGAATAAGTTTTACAACTTACTTACTTTTTTCTCGGTTTTGTAAATCTGTTTCTTTACTTATAGAAAATTATCTTTGATCTAATATATATATTCAGTTTTCATTGT